>Ga0123354_10000088_pt1 | contig 67538 bp, 50 predicted proteins | sample TergutLab28metaG_2_FD_97872 | JGI IMG/M metagenome (GOLD analysis project Ga0123354, IMG submission 97872) | Labiotermes labralis P4 segment gut microbial communities from Petit-Saut dam, French Guiana - Lab288 P4 | ecosystem: Host-associated > Arthropoda: Insects > Digestive system > Gut ... | reverse complement strand
CGCTGGTGATACTGGCGATGCACCTTGCCGATCTCCGGAAAAAGCCGCTTGATGCCGGTGCCGGCCAGGGCCGAGACCTTGAGCACCGGCGCGAAGGGGATGAACTTGACCGCCATCCGCACCTCCTCAAGCAACCGCTCCTGCCGCTTTGAATCGTCCTTGATCACATCCCATTTGTTGAGACAGATGATCACCGCCCGTCCCTGGTCCTGGGTGTAGCCGATCACCTTGGTGTCCTGCTCGGTAATCCCTTCTTCGGCGTCGATCAGCACCAGGGCGATGTCGCACCGGCCCAAAGCCCGCAGCGACTTGAGGATGGAGAATTTTTCCAGCTTGTCGGTGGTCTTGCCCCGACGGCGGATGCCGGCGGTGTCGATCAGCAGGTAGGTGTAGGGATCGCGCCTCACCAGGGTGTCCACCGAATCGCGGGTGGTGCCGGCGACCTCAGAAACCACCATCCGCTCCTGACCGATAATGGCGTTGATCAGCGAGGACTTGCCCACGTTGGGGCGGCCGAGAAAGGCAATGCGCATGGTGTTGTCCGGCAGCTTATCCACCGGAGCGTCCTTTGCAAGGTACGGCGGCAGCCCGGCCATCAGGGTGTCGAAGCCGTAACCGTGGTCGGCGGACAAAGCCCACAATTCCGAAACCCCAAGCTCCCAGAACGGGGTCAGCAAGGCGTCTTCTATCTCCGGGCTGTCGATCTTGTTGACGATATAGAACACCTTTTTCTCGGTGCGGCGCAACAGGTCGGCGATTTCGATATCGCTGGGTGTAAGCCCCTCGCGGCCATCCATGAGGAAAAAAATGATGTCGGCTTCGTCGACGGCCAGCAAGGCCTGGCGCCGGATATGGTTGACGATGGTGTCGTCCTCGTCGTCGATGCCGCCGGTATCGACCAGGATGAACGGATGCTCTTCCCAGTGCACTGTGGCGTAATGACGGTCGCGGGTGACGCCCGGCGTCGGGTCGACCAGAGCGTCGCGGCGGCGGGTGAGCCGGTTGAACAAAGTGGACTTGCCCACGTTGGGGCGGCCGATAAGGGCAACCAGGGTGGCGTTTTCCGTGGTCATGATCGTTGGCGAAGCTCCTGGCGGCATTGGCCGGTAAGGGTGTACAGGGCAGCATATTCGCCAGCCCCTGGTTTGGCAAGCAAGCGATCGAGCGAGGCCAGGGCCGGTTCGAGATAGCGGGCGAAAAACTGCTTGCCCTGCACCTGGCTCAAGAAGGCGTAGGCGCCGAGGATCTGAAGGTTGCGTTGCAGGCCCAGCAGCAGGCATTCGCGGCGGAATTGATCGGAATCATAGGCCAGCTCTTTGCCCAGCGCCTCCAGATAGATGGCGATGAGGTGGTCCTGCATGGATTCGGGCAGGGCCGCGTAGGGGTCAAGCAACAGCGAGGCCAGGTCATAGGCCAGCGGCCCGAGGCGGCCGCCCTGGAAATCGATGATCCGCACCGCGCCGTCAGTTAGCATCAGGTTGCGGCATTGAAAATCGCGATGCAGGAAGAAATGCGCCGGCGCCTGGGCCGCCTCGTTGGCCAGCCGGGCGCAGTCGACCGCAACTGCCCGGCGGTCGAAGTCAAGCCCGAGCAGGTCGGTGCAGCAGGCGGCAAGGAAGTAGTTCGATTCGCGCTCGATCATCAGTTGGCGGTCGTAGCGGGGCGTGTCCCAGCACCAGGCCGGGTCGAAACCATGCGCCCCCCGCACCTGCATCCGAACCAACCGCCGCACCGCTCTTTCATAGGCCGGCAAGCAGCCTGCCCCTCCCCGCTCCGTCACCTGATCGAACAGCCGCCGCTCGCCCAGATCCTCGCACAACGCTAGGCCGGTGGCCGGATCAAAACCGTAGATTGCCGGGACCGGCGCGCCGATTCGGCCAAGATGTCTGCCGATCTCGGCAAAGGCGACCGCCTCGGCCAGACCACGCGGCTCGTGCGCCGGCGGCAGCACCGCGATCACCCTGAAGTGTTCCTGCCCGCACAGCCGGTAAAACCGGCGGCTTGAGCCATCCGGCGCCAGCTGGCGCACCACAACCGTGGTCTCGTTCCATTTGCGCGAGGAGAGGCCAAGCAGACGACCGGCCAGGCCGATGAGTTGGCCGGTGTTCATGGCCGCTTATCCTCTGATGCCGGACCGGGGGGCAGGTCGATCTCCGGCTGACCGGTTACGATCCGGTCGGTCAGCACGCTGCCCGCCACCACCACAGCGCCATCCCAGACCACCGAATCGCGCAGGCGCGCACCGTGACTAATCACCGCGCCAGCGCCGATGCAGCCCCATCCTTCCAGAATCACCCCCTTGCCGAGCCGGGCGCCCGGGTCAACCAGCCAGCCCGCCTGCCTTGCGAGCAGTTCCCGATGCAGGCCGAGGTAATCGGCCGGGGTGCCGATATCCCGCCATTGCGCCCCGTCCACCCGGAAAAAGCCGATCCGCCCTTCGCGGGCTAGCCCTTGATACAGGTCGATGATATGGTGGAATTGGTTGTATGGGATTTGCTCGATCACCTCGGGGTCGACCACCTGGATGCCGGTGAAGGCCAGCAGCCCAGCCCCCTCGGCGCCAAAACTCCGGACCCGGTCGTCCTCGATGCCGACCGTGTTGAAACGGGGATGATCGTGCAGGGCCAAGGTGACGTCATTTTTCGACAACAGATGGTGGTGATACACCTGCTCCAGGTCGATCTCGTGGTAGAGATCGCCGTTCATCACCAACACCGGGTCGTTATCCAGCCGGTCCAGGGCCAGGCGCAGGCTGCCACCGGTGCCGAGAATGGCCGGTTCGTGCTGGAGCAGGGTCTCGTGCCAGGAGGCCAGCGCCGCCTTGATTTGCGCCGCCAGGTGGTGGCAGTTGACCACCACCGGACGACAGTCACAGGCCCGCGTCTGCCCGAGCAGCCGGTGGAGCAGGGGTTGGTTGAGGACCGGGAACAGCGGCTTGGGACGGAAATCGGTGTACGGCCGCAATCGGGTACCGTACCCTGCGGCGAGAATGACGGCTTGCATGGCGATGGGGAATGAACTTGACTTGCGCCGGAAACTGCTCTACAAAACAGCTTTTCCAGCCGGTTGGTGAAGATTTTTTTGATTTGGGTCAGTGCCGCGCTTCCTGCGCGGTTTTGTTCTTGTACCGCCTCCGGTCCATCCTTGCAAGCATCCGAGCGAAAAAACCATGATTACCCTCCTCGACTACGGCGCCGGCAATGTCCGCTCGGTGGTGAACGCCATCGAACGGCTCGGCGAGACTGTCTATCTGGTCAACAGCGGAGCGGACATCGACCGAGCCGAACGGCTGGTTTTTCCCGGTGTCGGCAATTACGGCACCCTGATGCGCACCCTGCGGGAAAAGGAACTGCGCGAGCCCCTGCTCCGCTTCCTGCGCTCCGGAAAGCCCTTCTTCGGCATCTGCGTCGCCCTCCAGGCCCTGTTCGAGTCAAGCGAGGAGGCCTCGGATGAGCCGGGCCTGGGCCTGCTTCCCGGTCGGGTGCAGCGGTTCGCCTGCGATCTGACCATCCCCCATATGGGCTGGAACGGCATCAAGGCGCAGCAAGCCTCACCCCTTTTCCACGGCCTGGCGGGCGACGAAAAGTTCTATTTCGTCCACTCTTATCACGTGGCCCCGACCGTTCGCGACGACATCCTAACCACCACCGACTATGGGTATGAGTTTGTCAGCGCCATCCAGCGGGGCGCCATGGTGGCGACCCAGTTCCATCCGGAAAAGAGCGGTCGCGCCGGACTCAAGCTGCTGGAAAATTTCCTGGCCGGTACCCGCGAACCAATCAAACTCTCGGCCTGCCCCCTCACCACCACCTTGGCTAAACGTATCATCGCCTGCCTGGATGTGCGCGCCAACGACCAGGGCGACCTGGTGGTCACCAAGGGCGACCAGTACGACGTTCGCGAGGAGGGCACGGTGCGCAACCTGGGCAAGCCGGTGGAATTGGCCAAGGACTACTACGAGCAGGGGGCCGATGAGATTGCCTTTCTCAATATCACCGGATACCGCGATTTTCCTCTGCAAAACATGCCCATGCTCGAGGTGCTGGAGCAGGCCTCGAAAAATGTTTTTGTTCCTCTGACCATCGGCGGCGGCATCCGTGACTTCACCGACCGCGACGGCCGTTTTTCCAGCTCGCTGGAGGTGGCCTCGCAATACTTCCGCTCCGGCGCCGACAAGGTCTCCATCGGTTCGGACGCAGTGTTGATCGTCGAGGAAGTGTTGCGCACCGGCAAGGCCACAGGCTTGAGTTCCATCGAGCAGATTGCCCAGGTGTACGGCAACCAGGCAGTGGTCATCTCCATCGACCCGCACCGGGTGTACGTGGCCGATCCGCAATCAGTGCCGCAGGTGACGATCCCCACCCGTTTTCCCGGACCGAACGGTGAACAGTATTGTTGGTACCAATGCACCGTCAAGGGCGGCCGGGAAGGACGGTCGGTCGATGCGGTGACCCTGGCCAAGGTGTGCGAACAGTTGGGCGCAGGTGAGATCCTGGTCAACTGCATCGACAGGGACGGCACCAACTCGGGCTTTGACCTTGAACTGATCAATGCGGTGCGCTCGGCGGTCACAATCCCGGTGATTGCCTCCAGCGGGGCGGGCAGCGCCCATCATTTCCTGGAGGTCTTCACCGAAACCCAGGCGGAAGCAGCCTTGGCAGCCGGCATCTTCCACCGCAGGGAGGTGCCGGTCGGCACGGTGAAGGAGTATTTGCGGGGGAAGGTGGAAACCAGACTGGTGTAGTTTTTCCCTATCCCGACAGTTTTCCCCAAAAAGCACTTGACCAAGCTGGTCAGGTGCTTTTTTTATGCAAATGTAAATGTTTTTCCTTCAGTCTGCCCCGATAGCCGCCGTGCTGCATGTGCGAACAAGAGTTGTACTGGCTGCCCTCTCTGAAATCACATGCAACGGTTCCTTCGCCTGTTGCAATGCAACCTCTTTGCCAGAAGAGATTTGATCGAACTTTTCAGGGCTTACATTCACAAATATATTGTTTTTTTTTCACAGAGTTACCTGTGAAAAAACCGATGAGACCGCACTGGTGGGCAATCTTTTTTGACGGGGCAGGATGGCACAAGGCTTCTTCACTGGAAGGTTTCAAAAACATGCGCCTCATTCCCCTGCCGCCATATTCCCCGGAACTCAATCCAGTCGAACACTTGTGGGATGAACTGCGGGAGAAATTCTTTGGCAATTTTGTCTTCCACAGTCTGGACGCGCTGGAAGATCACCTGGAGAAGGCGTTGCTAACCATGGAACTCGACGCCGAAAAAGTCAAATCCATAATAGTCAACCGGCCATGGATTATAAGTTCACCATTGATTTAAAATTGAAACAACTTGTTGTGATCAGGCTCGGCCAAGGGAACTTTGAAAATCGAATCCTTGGCCATACGGGAAAAGACCAGGAGCGGCGCCCGTGAGTTGGCCCGCAGGGACCTGCATGGCCGTTTCCTCGCCATGGACCAGGAAGGCATGCTCCGGCACGCCGGCAAGCAAGCCTTCAGATCAATGGGCATCACCTCGTCGGCGCCGGCCTGGAGCGTGTCGTGCATGAGGAACATTGCGACTTTTCGGCTATATTTGTACCATGTCGGCATACCCCTGTCGTGCCGGGCCGTGCGACACCCGGCGCCTCCATCCCTTTCCCCCTGATCGGCATCCCATGAAAATCACTCCCCTTTTCGCTCCCGTTGTCGGATTGCTTCGCCTGGCATCCCATTTTCTGGTCGCTCTTTTCGGACGATTCAACTGGCAGCCGCCCCCTTGGCTGCCCTGGGTGGGCCGGATGCTTGCGCGCTGTGGCGCCTGGTTCAGGCGCAATCCCCTGCCAGCGGGCATCCTGCTGCTTGCCGCAATGGCCATGGCCGGCGGCGGCTGGTACGGCTGGCAGTGGTACAGCCACAGACCCGTTCCGCGCACGGTTGCCTACCGGGTGAACGTGCCCGCATTGACCCGGTACGAACAATCGCCGATCGTGGTCGCGCCGCTACGCGTCGTTTTTGCCCAATCAGTCGCCCCGCTGGCTCTGGTGGGCAAACCGGTGGTCACCGGGCTTCGCCTGGAGCCGCCCTTATCCGGCGCATGGCGCTGGTCCGATGATCGCACCCTCGAATTCAAGCCCGAAGGAGACTGGCCGATCGGACAAGCCTATAGCTTAAGTTTTTCCCAGGACGATTTCTTCGCGCCCGGCATCCTGTTGGCCAACTATCGGGTAACCTTCAGTGCCGCCCCTTTTACCGCCGCAATCGCGGCCGGCGAACTCTATCAGGACCCAGTGGACAACACCTTGAAAAAGCTGGTGGCAACCGTCAACTTCTCCCATCCGGTCGACGAGGCGAGCCTGCGGCGGGTAATCAGTCTGAAGCTGGCGGATGGCCTCAGGTTCCGCGACCGGAACAGGGAGCCGTGGACCATGACCGTCGACGCCACCGGAACGCACGCCTACATCCACTCCGCTCCGCTGGCCGTGCCGCTGGAATCAAGCCCGATCACCCTCGTCCTGGACAAGGGCATCGGCGCGGCCAAAGGCGGCAACCGGACCGACCAGCCCATCGAGCGCGCGGTCAGCGTCCCCGGCCTCTATCAACTGACCTTTACCGACCTGGCGGTGCGGTATGTCAACAATCAACAGGGTGAGCCCGAACAGGTGCTGATGTTCGACAGCTCGTTCCCGGTTCGGGACGAGGCGATCGGCAAACAGGTACATGCCTGGCTTTTGCCCGAAAGGGGCAAAAACAGGCGATGGACCCCGTCCACGGTGAACGAGGAAGAGTTCAAGCAGGCCCAACCCCTGGCGCTCCGCCAGATCCCCGGAGCCGAGCCTTTGAACACCCACCACGGGTTCGCCTTCCGGGCGCCGGTTAACCGGCAGATTGTGGTCAAGATTGACGAAAAAATCGAAGCGGCAGGGGGTTACCTCTCAAAAAATCCGGTGACAGCCCTGCTGGACACCGGCGAATATCCCAAGATACTCAAATTCCTGGGAGAAGGAGCGCTGCTGGGTTTAAACGGCGAGAAGCGGGTGGGTTTCCTCGCCCAGGGTATGTCTGGAGTGAAGGTCGAGATCGCCCGGGTGCTTCCCGGCCAGTTGCACCAGATTATCGACCAGAATTACAACCAGTTCGCCCAGCCCTCGGTCTATGGCGCCATTTTCGACCGCCTGGTGGAGCGCATGGAATACACTCGGATTTTCACCCAGGCCAACGAGGCCAAACCGCTGTACGACTTCATCGATATCAGCACTTACCTCAATGCCAATGGCGGCCGGCGGGGGATTTTTGTCCTGCACATCACCCCGTTTGATCCCAACAATCCCAAGCGGGAATACAACGACTATCCGGACAGCCTGGAGCATGGCGACCGGCGGTTCATCCTGGTGACAGATCTGGGACTGATCAGCAAGCGGACCCTGGATGGCGGGCAAGAGGTGTTCGTGCAGTCCATCGCCAGCGGCGCGCCGGTCGCTGGCGCCAAGGTTGAAATTATCGGCCGCAACGGCCTGGCCGTGGCCGAAACCTACACCGACGAACAGGGCCATGCCCGTTTTCCCGGCATGGCCGACCTGCGGCGCGAGAAAAAGCCGATCGCTCTGGTTGCCAGCCTGCAAAACGACTTGTCCTTTCTCCCCTTGGGCCGCGGCGAACACGCGGTGGATCTCACCCGTTTCGACATCGGCGGCGCGGAAAACGCGCAGAGCCCAAACCAGATTTCCGCCGCGCTTTTTACCGATCGCGGCCTGTATCGCCCCGGAGAGACGGTTCACATCGGCTCCATTCTGCGCGCCGCCGATTGGAACACCCGCATTGAGGGCATGCCGGTGGAATTGGAGATCACCGATCCACGCGGCACGACCGTCTGGAATCAACGGAGAAAATGCCCAGAGAGCGGATTTGACGGGATCGACTTCACCGTCGGCGAGGTCGCCCCGGCTGGGGCGTATTCCGTTTCCGTGTACCTGATCCAGGAGAACAGACGCGGCGTCTGGATCGGGGGAACGGAGTTCACGGTGGGAGATTTCGAGCCGGACCGGATGAATGTGGCGGTCAGCCTGGCCGAGCCCAAACCCATCGGGTGGCTACAACCGGAAAACGTCAAGGCCCTGGTCGTGGCCCGGCACCTGTTTGGCACTGCCGCCACTAACCGTCGGGTGACCGGCCAGATACGGATGACCCCTGCCCTGCCAGCCTTCAAGCAGCACCCTGGCTATCGGTTCCATGTGGAAGGCGTGCTCAAGGAGGGGACGGAGGACAGACTGCCCGAAACCCGGACTTCGGATGCAGGCGTTGCCGAACTGCAGCTCGACCTGAAGCGTTTTGCCCAGGCGACCTATCGCCTGCGGGTGACCGCCCAGGTCTATGAAGCGGAAGGCGGACGCAACGTCGCGGCGGCAGAGGAGGCGCTGGTTTCCTCCGCGCCGTATCTGATCGGGGTGAGCAGCCGGGACGCCTTGGACTATGTGGCCAAGGGCGCGGCCCGTTCGTGTCGGTGGCTGGCGGTGGGACCCGATCTGCAGCCTGTGGCGGTTGAAAACCTGCGGCTCGCCCTGGTCGAATACCGCTACCTTTCCGTGCTGGTCAAACAGTCGGACGGCACCTATAAGTACGAGTCGCGACGCAAGGAGATCGAGCGGGATATCCAGCCGTTTTCACTTGACAATACAGGAAAGGACAGTGCATTGCCCACCACCGAGCCCGGCGATTTCGCCTATGAGGTCCGCGATTCCGGCGGCACGGTGCTCAACCGCATCCGCTGGACCGTTGCCGGGGCCGCCAATCTCAGTCGTTCGCTGGAGCGCAACGCGGAGTTGCAGATCAAGCTCGATAAGGCCAGCTACGCGCCGGGCGAGAAGATTCACATCAGTCTGCGCGCCCCCTATACCGGCGCCGGCCTGATTACCATCGAGCGCGACCGGGTGTATGCGCACGCCTGGTTCAAGACCACGACCACATCCAGCGTGCAGACCATCACGGTTCCCAAGGAATTGGAAGGCAACGGCTATGTCAATGTCCAGTTCGTGCGCGATCCCAATTCACCGGAAGTCTTCATGAGTCCCCTCTCTTCCGGGGCCGCTCCGTTCAGCGTGTCGCTGGATGCTCGCACCTTGCCGCTGACCTTGAATCCTCCGGAACATATCGAACCGGGTCAAACCCTGCGGCTGCATCTGGCATCGAAAGAGGCGGCCAGGGCGGTGGTGCTCGCGGTTGACGAGGGCATCCTCCAGGTGGCGCGCTACAAGACGCCGGACCCGCTCGGCCACTTTTTCAGAAAACGGATGCTCAATGTGCAGACATCCCAGATTCTCAGCCTCATCCTGCCCGAATACAGCCGTCTGTTGGCAGCGGCCGCTCCCGGCGGCGACGGGGAAGACGAAATCGGGGCGCATCTCAATCCGTTCAAGCGCAAGCGCCAGCCGCCGGTGGCCTACTGGTCCGGGATCGTGCAGGTGCCGGCTGGCGGCCGCGATTTCGAGTATGCCGTGCCCGAAGGGTTCAACGGGCGTCTGCGGATTGTTGCCGTGGCGGTGACCCCGTCCCGGATTGGCGTTTTCGAAGGCAACACCGAGGTGCGTGGCCCCTGGGTGCTGACGCCCAACGTGCCGGCATTTGTCGCCCCTGGCGATGAATTCTCGATCTCGGTCGGCGCTTTCAGCAATCTGCGCCAGGAAAGCCAGGTGCGAATTCGTCTGGAAACAGGCCCTGGCCTCACCGTGACCGAACCCGCCATCCAACAACTGGAGGTGGCGCCCGGCCGTGAAGGCGTTGCCCGCTTCCATTTGCGCGCCACAGACCAACTCGGCTCCACTGAGCTGACGTTCACCGCCGAAAGCGGGGAAGGTGCGGCGCGAATCCACGAGAGCGCCTCGGTCCGGCCGGCAACTCCCTACCGGGTCGCATTGCGGACCGGGCTGTTCACGGATCAAGCCCTGAGCCTCCCCCGGCAGCGCGATCTGCATAACGAATACCGCACGGTCGAGATAGGGTATGACCGCTCGCCCCTGGTCTGGGTCCAGGGACTGAGCGCCTACCTGGAACACTACCCGTACAGCTGCACCGAACAACTGATCTCCAAGGCCATGCCAACTTTGATCATGGCGCGGCCGGAAGAGGTGGTCCGCCCGGATTTCAAGCCGTTGCAGACCGCCTTTGCCATGCTCCGACAACGGCAAAACGAGATGGGCGGCTTCGGGCAGTGGGCCAGCAACCTTTCGGTCCAGCCGGAAACATCAGTCTACGCCGTTGACTTTCTGCTCGAAGCCCGTGAGCGCGGCGTCCCTGTTCCCGCCGATCTCGATCGCCAGGGACGCGCGTACCTGGAGAAGATCGCTAACGGGCCGGCAGAGGGCATGGAGGAATTGCGGACCAAGGCCCGCGCCATCTATCTGCTCACCCGCCAGGGCAAGGTCACCAGCGGTCCCCTGGCGGCGACTCTGGAGCAGTTGGAACGGCACCATCGCCAGGTTTGGCGCGCCGATCTGGCCGCCGCCTACCTGGCGGCCAGCCAGGCCCTGTTGAAGCAGCAACGGGAAGCGGAGAAACTGATTGCCGGAGTGCCCTGGAGCGTCACCGCCACCGCGGCCCAAACGCTGGCGGAAATCGCCGCTCAGGGCGGGCTGTATGGCGACGCCCTGTGCCATGACGCCGAGCTCCTGACCCTGTTGGCCCGGCATTTTCCCAAGCTGTTGGCGAGCATTCCCGAAGCGCTGTTGCCGGCCCTAGGCGATTGGGTTTCCAGGGACCAGCACCATTCGCTCTCCGCTGCCCTGCTGATCCGGGCCTTTGACCTTTATGGCCGTTCCATCGCGCCGCAAAGCGGTCGGATGACCGTCGAAGCGGGAGCAGAGCAGGCGCTCGTGCCGCTTGCCTTGCACGGCCAGCCGCCAAAAGCCGCCTTGGCCCCAGGGTGGGACAAGGTGATTTTGCGTAAGGAGCAGGCAGGCCAGGCGGCTTTCTACCAGCTGACCGAAGCCGGATTCGACCGCCAGCCGCCCGCCGGCACGCTCCAGCAAGGGCTCGAAATTCTGCGTGAATATATCGGCGCGGACGGGAAACCTCTTGAGCGGGTCAAGGTGGGTGAGGAGTTCACAGTACGGCTCCAGTTGCGCTCCATTGCCGGCAGGGCTGACGCCGGCGAGATCGCGATTGTCGACCTGCTCCCGGGCGGAGTCGAACCCGTGGTCGTTCGCCCCAAGACCCCGAAGGAGGAAGAGGAGCATGCCAATGGCGATGAGCCCGATTCGTCGGCCCAACAGCTCTGGCATCCCTCTTTCGTGGATACCCGCGATGACCGGGTGGTGCTCTATGCCATCCTGACCGACGATGTCGCCACCTACACATACCAGGTCCGGGCCACGAACGAAGGGATCTTTTTGGCGCCGCCGCCGTATGCCGAAGGCATGTATGAACGGAAACTGCAGGGACGCGGCCTGGGTGGCAGACTGACCATTGCAGCACCATGAAAGCCGCGCGGGGCGGATGGTTCGGACGGCTTGCCCGGTTGTCGGCACTGGTGGCGTTCGCAACGCTGTCGGTGCTGGCGATCTTGCGCCTGCTGCCCGCTCCGCCGCTTGAGGCCTTCTTTCCTGCCTCACGGCTGATCCGGGCCGCCGACGGCACGGTCCTACGCCTGACCTTGGCCGGCGACGGGCAGTACCGGATTCTGGTTCCCCTTGAGCAGGTGGCGCCAACAGCCGTTGCCGCCATCCTGCTCAAGGAGGATCGGGCGTTTTTCTGGCATCCGGGCGTCAATCCGCTTGCCCTTGGACGGGCCGCCTGGGCCACCTATGTCCAGGGCGTGCGCCAGGGAGGCTCCACCCTGACCATGCAGTTGGCCCGACGGCTGCACCGGCTCAACACCCGGACACTGGCGGGCAAGCTTACCCAAATCGTTCTCGCCCTACAGTTGGAGGTCCATTACTCCAAAAACGAGCTGCTCAGGGCGTATTGCAACCTGGCGCCAATGGGGGGCAATATCGAGGGCGTGGCAGCGGCGGCTCGAATCTATTTCGGCAAAGAGGCCGGGCAACTCACCCTGGCCGAAAGCCTGGCTCTGGCCGTGATGCCGCAGAATCCGACCAAGCGGTTCGATTTCGCCGCGGAACAGCAGCAGGCCAGACAGAGACTGGCCACGGCCTGGCTGCAGGAACATCCCGGGGACACGCCGGCCACCACCCTTGCGGATCAAAATTTTTCAGGTCAGCTTTCCCTGCCGTTTCTGGCGCCGCACCTGACCGATCAACTGCTGCGCATGGCCGGTGACGAACCGGTGATCCACGCCACGGTGGAGTTCCGCTTGCAGAGCATGATCGAGCGCATCCTGCGGCAATACATCATTGAGCGGCGGGACCAGGGCCTGGCGAACGGCGCGGTGCTCCTGGTGGACCGGCGCGATATGGCCGTCAAGGCGCTGGCAGGCTCGGCGGGATATTTCAATCGCGCCATTGACGGCCAGGTCAACGGCGTTTTGGCCAAACGTTCGCCCGGTTCCACCCTGAAACCGTTCATTTACGGCCTGGCGATCGACCAGGGGCTCATTCATCCCCTGACCGTGCTCAACGACGCGCCCACCGCATTCGGGCCGTTTCAGCCGGAAAATTTCGACGGTCGCTTTGCCGGTCCGATTCCGGCCCGGGACGCCTTGATCCGCAGTCGTAACATTCCGGCGGTTTGGCTGGCCAATCGGCTACGGAGTCCGACCCTGTACGATTTTCTCCGCAGCGCCGGCATTGCCCGGCTGCGGCCGGAATCACACTATGGCTTGACGCTGGTGCTCGGAGGCGGCGAACTGACCATGGAGGAATTGGCCGGGTTGTATGCCATGCTGGCCAACAACGGCCTGCACCGGCCGCTCCGCTATCGCCAGTCCGATCCTGTCGTCAGCGGCACGCCCTTGCTTTCGCCGCAAGCGGCATTCCTGGTGCGCGACATGCTCAGCGCCAATGCGCGTCCGGCCGCCCAGCGCGGAAGCCGTCATAAATGGGAAGCAGCCTGGAAAACCGGGACCTCCTGGGGATTTCGCGACGCCTGGTCGGTCGGCCTGATCGGCGATTACGTGCTTGCGGTCTGGCTTGGCAACTTCGACGGCCACGGCAATCCGGCCCTGGTCGGGGTCAAGGCCGCAGCCCCTCTCTTTTTTCGTATCGCCGATGCCCTGGAGTTGACTGCGGCGGATGAGGCGGCCGCGCCGGTCCAGCCGCCGCCAGGTCTCATCCGGGTCGAAGTGTGCGCCGCTTCCGGCGATCTGCCTAACCGCTGGTGCCCGCACACGGCGGCGACCTGGTTCATCCCGGGCAAATCGCCCATCCGCGTCTCCACCCTGCACCGGCCGGTGGTGATGATGAACGATTCCGGAGAGGCAGCCTGTCCCCCCTATGATCCAGCCTTGACCCGAACGGAAGTGTTCGAGTTCTGGCCCTCGGATACCCAGCGGCTCTTTCGCGACGCCGGGCTGCCGCGCCGGCTGCCGCCCGACCCCGCCGAGCGCGGCTGCCTGGCTGCAACCGCGGGCGCGGTGGTGGGCGAGCCGCCCCGCCTGTTGTCGCCGTTGGCCAATACTGTGTATACCTTGCGGCTGTCGCGGCCCGAAGAGACCATCAGCCTGGCGGCCGCCATCGAAAGCGACAGTGACCGGGTGTATTGGTTTGCCGACAACCTTTACCTGGGCAACAGTTCGGGTGACGCAGTCCTGCCCTGGCGCCCCGGCGCTTCAGGCCGTTACGAACTGACCGCGATCGACAGCCAGGGCCGCACCACCGGCCGTGTCCTGGAAGTCGAATTCCTGCCCTAACGGCCATGCGCCAACTCTGTGCCAGCCATCAATGAACTGCGGGCCGGCAGATGGTCGATATGGAACACGCCATGGGCGCGTCGGACAGGAGTTTTCCTGAAACCAAATAAAATCGAGCACAAATTAAATAATTACAGCATATTGGCAGAAAAAACTTTGTAAGACCCAATTCACATTTTCGACCCTTGGGCGTTATTTGCTGGATTTACAGAATTTCTCTAATTTTTAACGCACCCTTGCCAAGTTGCTTTCGCCACCCTCCAAATTGCTCTTCCAGAGGCAAAAACGCAAAAAGAGGGCCTTACAAGAACTCTTACATAATGCCTTGTAATTTCAACGTATTATGATTTTAGACATGATTTTAGAAAAACTCCTGTGAGACGCTCCTAACCAGCTTCCCTCTTGGTTGCTACTGTCCTAACACCTTGACATCACTCTTCGTTTCATATATACATCCAGACTTTACAGACAGCAGCCCCAAGGAGGCGTTCGATCTTGCCGACGGTTGCCGTCCCCACCCCCACGAATCCACGCATGCTTCGGAGGAGGAATGAAAGTTGAGCTCGGGCCGGTTACCCGGCTGGAAGGCCATCTGAACGTCAAAACAACCGTTGAGAACAAAATCATCGTCGACGCCAAGTGCGAAGGCGAGATGTTTCGTGGTTTTGAACGTATTCTGCAGGGAAGACACCCCCTGGATGCCCAACAGATCACCCAGAGAATCTGCGGCATCTGCCCCTATGCCCACGCCCTGGCCTCGTCCTACGCGCAGGAGGCCGCCTACAAGATCACTGCCCCGGCCAACGGCAGAATTTTGCAAAACCTGATTCAGGGGGCCAACCACATCTACGACCACCTGCTCAACTTCTATCAATTGAGCGCCATCGATTTCATCGACGTCACTGCCATCCTCAAGTATACAGGCAAGGATCGCGACCTCATGCACCTGCGGGATTGGGTCAAAGCCAGGCTGGCCACCGGCAAGGCCCATGCCGCGGCCCCTTTCCTGCCCCGTCTGAGCGGCGATTATGTCGAGAACGCCGACATCAGTATCGGTGCGCTGAAGAACTATCTCATAGCCTTGGAAATCCAAAAGAAAAGCAACCAGGCCTCAGCGATTTTCGGCGGCAAGTTTCCCCATGCCACCTCGGTTTTTCCGGGAGGATGCACTCAGGAGGCCCGGATCGACCTGCTCCTCGCCTACAAAACCATCATCGAGGAGGTCCGGGGCTTCATCCACGACACCTATCTCCCCGACATTATAGCCATTGCCTCCCTGTATCCCGCCTATTGGAACATTGGGGCCTCAAAGGGCGGGTTCCTGTCGGCCGGCCTGTTTCCCCTTGGTCCGCAACAGGACGGCACGCGCCTTTTTTCCTCGGGATACGTCGCCAACCAGAAGGCCACGGCCGCCCCCTTCGACTGCAACGCGATCACCGAAGAAACCGCCTATTCGCGCTATGTCTCCCAAGGGCCGGAAAGAGTGGCGATCGCCGGCGCCCTTGTTCCCGACCCGTCCCGGGGATATTCCTGGATCAAGGCCCCGCGCTACGAGGGCCAGGTGGCGGAAGTCGGCCCTGCGGCCCGGCTCATAGTCTCCTATCATCATTCCGAGGACCAGCGAGTCCGGGAGGCGGTCGACCGCTACCTGAAAAAACTCAACCTTTCGATCTTTCAGCTCAACTCCGTGCTGGGCCGCCATCTCAGCCGGGGCATCAGCGCCGCGATCATCGCCGACTACCTGCTTGAGGCCTGCGAACAGCTGACGCCAGGCCAGCCAACCATGGCCGCATACAAGATTCCGGCCACCGGCGAGGGATTCGGCCTGACCGAGGCCTCGCGCGGCGCGCTGCTCCACTACCTGCGGCTGCGCAACGGGGTGATTGAAAAATACGAGTGCGTGGTTCCCACCACCTGGAATTGCTCGCCACGGGATGGCCAGGAAGTGCCGGGGCCACTGGAGTCGGCCCTGATCGGCTTGCACGTCGCCTCTCCAGAAGAACAGCTGGAATCGCTCCGGGTGATTCATTCCTTCGATCCCTGCCTGGCCTGCGCCGTGCACTGACAGGAGCTTATATGAATGAGATCAAGATCAATCGGCGGCAGGCCCTGCAACTTGCCGCCGCTTTAGGAACAACGTTCGGGCTTTCCACTCTGCCTGAGCCGATTCGGGCGGCCCTGCTCCCAATCACGGCCGATACGGCGCCAAAAATCATCTATTTGCAGGGGTTGTCCTGCACCGGCTGCTCGATCTCGCTGCTCCAGACTGCCACCATCTCGCCCCTGTCCTCCATCACCACCTATTCTAACCTGAGCTTTCATTCCGACCTGTCGGCCATCTCCGGCCAGCAAGCCCTGGCCTTGATCGATTCGTTCATAAGCGGCAAGGACGGTGAATACTACCTGGCGATCGAGGGCGCCATCCCGGCCGGCATGCCGGAAGCGTGCATGATCGGCTCCAAGCCGTTTGGCGAATATGTAGCGGCAGGCGCCAAGACCGCCGCCGGCATCATCGCCATCGGCACCTGTGCCTCCTTTGGCGGCATCCCGTCGGCCGAGGGCAACCCAACCGGTTCGATGAGCGTGCCTGCTTTCCTGGCGCAACGACACATCGACAAGCTCCTCATCACCATCCCCGGTTGTCCGACGCATCCGGACTGGGTCTGGCACACCATCACCCACCTGGTCAAGGTCGGATTGCCGGAGCTGACCGAATCCCGCTCGCCGAAGATCTTCTTCGGCAAGAACCTGCATAACTCCTGTCCTCGATACCATTATTTCCAGGAAGAAATGTTCGCTAAGAAGTTGGGCGACTTCGGGTGCCTGTTCAAACTCGGCTGCCTAGGCCCCATCACCTTTGCCGACTGCCCCACCCGCTGGTGGAACGGCGGCAGCACCTGGTGTATCGACGCCAATGCGCCCTGTATCGGCTGCGCGGCCCCGACCTTTGCCCTCCACAAAGATTTCCCCTTTTACCGAACCGAATCAGAGTCGAGGACCAAATTATGATACGCTCTTTTTCGCGGCTTCGCATTACCACCAAATTCATGCTGTCGATCGCGCCGGCCATGATCATTTTGCTGGTGGCGGGATGCATGTTGTTTGACCACTACCTCAGCAGGCGGCTGACCGACTCGTATCAGAAATCTGTCCTGATCCTGGCCAATTCCCTACAGGAGGCGGTGAAAGGATCGCTGGAACGGGGCCAGATGGACAACTTCCAGAAAATTCTCTGGAACCAGCGCAATATTGAGGGGATCGTTGACGTGGCGCTCTTCACCAAGGAAGGGCGGCTGAATATGACCTCCAGCCAGAAGTCGACCGAGGAGATCCGGGGCAAAACTATGGACAAGGAGTTGTTTGCCCGGTCCCGGACGGAAAAAAAGCAGTTCATGACCACGGCCCGTGACACCATGCTCATCGTGACCCCGCAGGTGTCGAACCCCGACTGCATCAGGTGCCATGTCGACTGGCAACAGGATGAATTGGGGGGCATTGTCCAGCTCACCTATGACCTGCGGCCGCTCAACGAGTCCATTCTCCAACAGCGCATGATGTTTGTCTACGGCTGCGCCGGGTTGGTGGCCATTGTCAGCATCCTGCTGTTTTTCATGACCAGAACCATCACCAAGCCTGTGGTGCTCATGACCAGGACCATGCGCCTGCTCTCGGAAAACGACCTTACCATCGCCATCCCAGGCGAGCATCGGCACGACGAGATCGGTGAGATGGCTGCCGCCATTCAGGTTTTCAAGAACAATGCCCTGGAGAAAGACCGGCTGGAAAAGCGGATGCAGGCCCTGGCCGCCGATTTCGAACAGAACGTCGGCTCGACCCTCTCCGCGGTCCTCGGCGAGTTGAACAGCATCGGCGATTCCGTCGCGACCGTCATGACGACCGCCATCAACACCAGCACGATTTCGGAAAAGGCCATGCAATCCTCGGAAGCCACCGCTGCGGACGTACAGTCGGTGGCGGCGGCAATTGAGGAAATGAACACCACAACCAACGATATCAACGACAAGGTGCTGGAGGCCTCCACGGTCTCGGCCAGCGCGGTCGACGCCATAAGGAGCACCGGCGAGGTCGTCGACCGATTGAACGCCAACGCCAAGGAGATCGAGGCCATCATTTCCATCATCTCCGAGATCGCCGAACAAACCGACCTGCTCGCCCTCAACGCCACCATCGAGGCCGCCCGGGCAGGCGAAGCCGGCAAGGGCTTTGCGGTGGTGGCCTCGGAAGTGAAGGATCTGGCCGACCAGACCAAGCAGTCGACCGCTAGGATATCGGACCAAATCCGGAACATCCAAGGCGCGACCAGGGATTCCGTGCAGTCCATCGGCTCGATCAACGCCACCTTGGAGAAGATCAACGCCATCTCCAAGGAAATCGAGCTGGCGGTGTCGCAGCAGCATAACACCAGTGACGAGATCACCAAGAGCACGCAGTCGGTCGCAATGGAGACTTCGGGGGTTTCCCGTAGCCTGAACGATGTCGTCATGGCCACCGACGCCACCGGCCAGGCTGCCCGGCTGGTCAGCGAGAAGATCGCCGCTCTGGTGCAGCAGACAGGAAAAATCCAGGCCAATCTGGCCGATTTCATCGCCCAAATCCGCGTGCGCGGCCAGGAGTCATAACAAGCGGGCTCATCGCCCGACAAAGGAAAAAAGAGAGGAAACGGTTCCGGATCAGGCCGCGGCTGTTGCGGCTTGATCCGGCTTAATCCAGCGGGTCCCGGCAGCGCACAATGGCCGCGCCCGGGCCGGGGCGATCACTGCCCGGCAAGCTTGACCAGGGCGTCATTGTCCCTGTCCATGAACGGATTCTTGCCGCTGGCGCTCAGGGGCATGCCGTACACGATCCTGACCTCCTCGCCGAGGATCCCCATTTCCAACACCGCCCGCCCGACCGTATACATGATGCGGTTGTCGACCCTGTGGTCCATGGCCACGCTGGCGGCGGAACCCATGGCGATCCCGAGATCGCCGGTATTGAACACGCAGGGATGATTCGGGTGCTTGTTCTTCTCCGCGCAATCGGCAAAGCCACACATACCGCAGTGGTCCAGCCCCACCGGCAAGATTTTGGTGCCAAACACGACTAGTGCCTGGGCCGAGAGGATGTTGACCGCGTCCCGCAGGAAAAAATCGGGCAGCTTATCCCGCCGCGCCATTGTCTTGAGGGTGTCGGACACCTCGACGATGCCGCCCCTCTTCAGCAGGGCGATAACCAGATTGTCCACCCCCTTGGCCTTCGGGGCGGTCCGCGCCGCAGTCATCATTTTCCTTGCCACTGCAAAGATCGATCCCTCGCGAAGTTCCTGCTCGTAGTAAACCTTCATATCCTTTCTCCTTGACGCTGTTGTTCAACCTTATCCAACAATACTCAATGCCGCTGGGGCAAAAAAACCAAAACACAGGACAGCCATTTGCCGGCGGACTCTTCATCCGGCCGCTGGCTGCCGCCCGGTCGCATCACCTGGCCTGATAAATCCGGACAAAATCAATGGTCATGGTCTGGGGGAAGACGGTGGTCTCGTCGGGGTTGCCCGGCCAGTACCCGCCCACGGCCACATTCATCAACAGGAAGAAGGGATGATCGAAAGCCCAGGCCGTCCCCTGGGGAATGTGCTCCCGGCCCAGTTCGAAAAACATCTGGTTGTCCATGAACCACCGGATGCGGTCCGGCTGCCAATCCACCACAAAAACGTGGAAATCGTCCCGCACCAACGCGCCGTCAGCCAAGGTCAGCCCTCCGCCGATCCCTTCGCCGCCGCAGTATCCGGGCCCGTGTACGGTGCCGTGCACAGTGCCGGGCTCCCTGCCGATGTGTTCCATGATATCGATTTCGCCGCAAGCGGGCCAGCCCACCTCGCTGAAGTTCTCGCCCAGCATCCAGAAGGCCGGCCAGATACCCTGCCCGTAGGGGAGCTTGATGCGCGCCTCCACCCGCCCATAGGTGAAGGCGAAGCGCCCGCGCGTCAGTAGCCGGGCCGAGGTGAAGCGGCTCGGGCCGTACCAGCATTCGCGCTGGCGCTGCTCGGTCTCTGCCACGGCCCGGGCCGTGATCAACAGGCAGCTTTTGCCATCTTGGGCCGCGTTCTCGGTGCTGTCGGTGTAGTACTGCAACTCGCCGTTGCCCCAACCGTGGCCTCCTTGTTCGCATTCCCATTTCGCAGGATCAGGCGGCGCGCCGGCAGGCCCCTCGAACTCGTCGCTCCAGACGAGATGGAGCCGGTCAGTCGGCAGATCGGTCAAGGTGAAGGAAGCGGGAGCGGGGGAAGACGTTGCTTTCATGGCTATGCACCTCACGGGTCAAAGAAATCATGGACAAACATCCGGGACGACCGGCACAGCCGTGGCCGCCACGTGATGCGCTCTCAAAGCCCGGATTCGTTAAAAAACCATGCAGGTGCAGTTGGCAACCCCAACCGGCAACCACTTGGCACAAAGATATTGATTCGGCGGCCCCGGCATCTCTGCGTCCAAGGATCAGATCAACCACGAAGCCTTCGGGATACTGATAGCTGACGCCTCATCTGCATCCCCTGCCCGGATTGGTGAAAAGAGCCCTTTTATTCTTCACCAGGGTGAGTCAAGGCAAGATACTTGGTCATTTTTTCAATTAACAGGGCAAAATCTATCGGTTTTCCAATGTGATCATTCATGCCGGATTTAAGGCAGGCATCCACGTCTTCCTTAAAAGCATTGGCGGTCATGGCCACAATAGGAATCGTCTTGGCTCTCGGCAAATTCAGCGAGCGTATTTCTCTGGTGGCTTCCAGACCGTCCATCACAGGCATTTGCATATCCATGAGAATCAGGTCGTACTTGGCGGGATGCTCCATGAAGACATGCAGTGCTTTCCGCCCATCTTCTGCAAAATCCATAGCAACCCCGGTTTCTTCAAGGAGCGCTTGGACTATTTCTCTGTTCAATTCAATATCTTCAACCAATAAAACATGGTTATATTTAAAAATATCTTTCAGCGAACCTTGGTTATCGTGCTCAATATTTTTATAATGCTCATCTATATTAATAATGTTATTAATAAGTTTAACGATTGACGCGCTTATCAATGGTTTTTGAATAAATTTATCCACTCCTGATTGAGCGGATTCTTTTTCCATTAAGCTCCATTTTAGAATAGGAACCATAACGACACCGATGACGCTTTCTGAGATGTTCTTTATTTCCCGAATTATTTCTATTCCGCCCAACTTATTAACTAAATGATCAACGAATACAATATTGAATTTATCTTGTAATGTTGATTTTTTAATACTTTCAACAGCAGCGCTCCCGTTATCAAATAAATCGCAACTCACTCCCAATTTGCCCATGAAACGAGAAAAATAGTCGCGCACCTCCGATGAATCATCCACAACCAGGACACGTATATCTTTGTAGATCAAGGGATCAGGGAGTGGGTGCTGGTCAATCGGGTGCTCGTGTTTCACCGGTATTGTAAAAAAGAAGCGACTGCCTTTTTCAAATTCGCTGCTGACTCCAATTTGCCCACCCATCATCTCCACGATTTTTTTGGAAATAGCCAGCCCAAGACCCGTTCCTCCAAAGCGGCGGGCTATACTGCCGTCCACCTGCTCAAAAGCGTGAAAAAGCTTTTCCATGCGGTCAGACTGTATACCTATACCGGTGTCGGAAACTTCAACATATATGATGCTTTCATGTTCATTGATACGAGTATCAAGCTTGATGTCGAGATGAATGGCGCCCTTTTCCGGGGTAAATTTAACGGCATTTGACAAGAGATTTGTTATCACCTGTGACAGCCTCAACGAATCCCCAATAAGTTCATCCGGGATGGATGAATCAATATCCACCATGAAATCGATATCTTTCTCTTCAGATTTCACAGAAACAACATTTATTATCTCTTCAATTTTATTATTTAACTTGAATTTTTCTACATTTATTTCAATTTTTCCAGATTCAATTTTTGACATATCAAGTATGTCATTAATCAATGCAAGCAAATGCCGGGAAGAGGCATTAATCTTCCCCAGGCAATAATACATCTTATCATTATCATTACTATCTATTCCAATTTTAGCCATTCCAATGATTGCATTCAATGGAGTCCTCATCTCATGACTCATTCTGGACAGAAAATCACCCTTTGCCCTACTAGCCTCCATAGCACGATCAAGAGCATTATGTATATCTGTTATATCTCTAAAAATAACAATTTTACTAAAAACATCCCCGTAATCATCTTTTTTAATATCAAGCGACACGTCATAAATTTTATTTTCACCAGAAATATTCAAATTTATCAAATTATGACTAAAGCAATTAGAAAAAAGATTCCTGTCTATATTATTATTGTTTGTACACAAAATATCATAAATATTTTTATTTTTTATATTTCTTGAAATTTTTCCCAGCAGATCAATTGTTGAATTATTCGCAAGAACTATACTATCCCTATTGCTAAGGAAAAATATGGGAATTTCTATCAATTTAAATATTATATCAGAAGCATTTTCAGCAGTTATATTTAATGATTTATTTTTCTCTAACAATATAGAAAATCGAATAGCAATTATTAAAATAAACACCGTTGTTAACGGTGAAAATGTAAAATCAGAAAATGTCGGCATCACGAAGTCAAACACAAGACCGAAAGGAGTTATCACAATAGTAAGAATTGTAAAAATAACAGCTTGTTTTTTATGGCGTCTAAATTTTGATCCAAATAACCACAAAAGTTGTATAATATAAAAAAATACAATAAGCATTGTATTATATATAAACGAAATTTTAAAAATAAGACTGTCATTATATAAAAATTGACTTCCATATTCTGTTTTTACAAAAGAAACCTCTCCAGAGGTTATCCCTAAAACACAAACCACCAAAGTAATTATGTATAAAAAAATAATATTTTTTTTGTTATAAAAATATTTTAATTCGGTTAGATGTGCCAAAAATACTAACCATGTTGCAAAGAAAAAACAGCTTCCGGTGTAACCTATTGACCAAAATACAAACATACAATCATGTGTGCTTGATACCGTCATGATTGCATATGATGTACTCCATATATATAGACAAAATTTTGAAAGCATGTAATCTTGTCTGATTCTTGATTTAACATCTTGCTTAAATGCAAAAATTCCAATGATCAGATAATACTGTCCAGTTAGAATCAATATTAACACTATGATAGATTGCAAGCTGCTCTGTTCCATTTTATCTTGTTGCCGTTTGTAATGAGATCACCGCTGCTCCTTGACATCTTCTCCAGCGAATTTTGCGGAAAAACGGTTGATTGAATAGATGGCGGCTTATTAACCAGAACCTGAATCCGTGCCCCCTTTTGTCGGACCCGCTCTGTTGTGTCTGCAGAGGGCGATTGTCAGCCTGGCTGGCTGATGCTGTTGTTTATAAACCGAACACTACGGTCTCCTTGGCGTCCTAATCATTGAAAAAACCGAATTTGGGCAAAACGAAGACGCAGTTATCCTGTGGAGTTTTAACCTCGTGTTTCATGTTGCGGAAGAAGAGCTTGCAGGCCCGGTCGACGCGCTCGGCAACATCTTGCATCGCCTGGGAACCGAGCTTGCTCCAGAAGGCGAAACGCTTGGTCTTCTTGAGCCGGGTGATATGAAGCTTTACTCTATTTGCACTGATGCCCTTGCCAAACAATCTGTAGTACCGCCGATGCAAGGCGATGAGATGGTTATAGATCATCCCGGCGATATTGATTTTCCGGTGCAGGTGTTTGTTTCGCTTTGAACGATACAGCTTAAAGGTATAGGCGCGCATATCAAGACAGTTAATGCTTTAAGATTATATGCAACATTGTACGCAAAATTGCAGAAAAAAGCAACAATCTTAACGGAAAGCGCCTTATATCCTCGCCCTGAACGGCAGGGTTTTACGGCGCGTGGGATAAATCTGACAAGGTGTTGAATTTTACGAAACAGCAACAAGTTCCAAGCCATCTTTCGCCAAGATCTGCTAGCCGTTACTGATGCAAAAAAACATCACCCACACCCGGCTCAATCCCGCAGTCAAGATCGTGCTGACCACCCGGCCTACCGCTCTACAAGACAAATCCTTCCAACTGCTCGGAATCAATCCCGCTTGTACCCAGTAGGCACAGGCTGTCATTGTAAAAAAAATCAATATGACGCCGAATTGCGTCAAATACTAGATCAAAGTTCGGGTTAATAAGGTCATTCACCACCGAACATGATCCCTGGCGAAGCCTGCACTGAGCGAAGGTGCCATTTCGACCGCTTGACTTTTTGTCATTTCGACCGTAGGGAGGAGTTTCCATAGCTGTAACAATAACAAACTGAAATATTTGCTATATTTCTCATCGCTGTGTTCGCAACGACGGAAACCATGGTGGAAGTTTTGATTGAGAAATGGCATGAGCTGCCCTCCCTCCGCCTGCCGCGCGCCTATTCCCGCCAGTCGAGCAGGGCGGTGATGGGATAATGATCCGAGGGGAAGAGCCGGCCTTCGCGGCTGCGGTCGACCTGAACCTCCTTCACACGGAAATGGTTGGAAACCAGAATCCAGTCGATGGCCGCTCGCTCCTTATCTTCCAGGTCGTCGTAGGCATGGTAGGTGATCTCGTCCTGTCCATGCGGATGCGCCAGCCGGAAGGCATCGCCCAGGCCGCCGCCGGTCAGCAGCAGGTACGATTCGCCGGCCTTGTCGGCATTGAAGTCGCCGGTCAGAATCAGCGGCATCTCCTTGCCGACCTGGTCGAGCCAATGCCGCAGACAGCGGGCATGGTTGACCACGGCCTCGGGTTCGTAGTCGAAATGGGTGTTGGCGTAGGTCAGCACCCGGCCGGTGGCCCTGCAGGAGAGTTTGGCCCAGCTCACTGTGCGCGCATAAGCGCTGCCCCAGCTCATACTGCCCGGAACCTCCGGGGTTTCGCTCAGCCAGAAGCAGCCGGCGTCGAGCAGGGTGAACGTGGCCTGCCGAAACAGCAGGGGGGCCATTTCCAAGGCCGTATCTCCGCCCCCCCCTCGATGGATGCCGTAAAAATGGTAGCCTGGCAGGCCTTGGCGGATAAATGCGGCCTGTTGTTCGTCATCGCGGCACTCCTGAAGGCCCACCAGGTCGGGGCCAAAGGCCTGGATGCGGGTGAGCGCCAGCCGCTTTCGGTTGTGCCAGTGGTTTTCTCCGTCAGGGGCCAGGCCGTAGCGGATATTGAAGCTCATGACTCTGATCATGATCGCTTTGCCTCTCCGATTCACGACGCCTTCTGGGTGGCCCGCCCTAAAATGGTGCGGACGCCCGCCATCTGATCCGGCCGGCCCAGGTCGGGAATGATGCCCTGGCCCACGCAGTCGCGATAGCTCCATTCCGGAGTGGTCTCGGTGCGGTAGGTCCAGAAAAACCAGCCGGCGCCTTGCTCGAAAGCCAGGAGCTGGGCTGCGGCAAAGCCGCGCAGGGCGGTCGCCATTTGGAATTCGTCCATGGATTCCAGGGCATGGTTAAAGGGCCCCTCCGCCCAGAGCGACACCACCTTCATATCCAGCCCCAGGCTCCATTCCCCGCAATAGACCTGATATCCCGACTCGCGGACTATGGTCTCGACCTCTTCACGCAGATTCACGGCGCTCATGCGGATGTGGCCAAAGATGTCCATGTCGAGGTCGCTGCGCACGAAGCACTGGTAACGGTGGATGTCGATGGCCACGTTCCGGAATTCCGGGGCCTGGAGAAAGCCGGCATACTCGCGGAAATCGCGGAAACCGTCATGGAACACCACGGTTGTCCGCTCGGCTGGGCAGTGGCGTCGGATGCGGTGATAGGCCTCGGTGGTGTAGCGTTTGAGCACCTCGGTGGGGATGTCCCAACTCGGCTCGTTGAGCGCCTGGATGCCGTGCAGCGCCGGCTGGCTGCCGTAGCGCCGCGCCAGCTTCTCCAATATCTCCAGCGAGTGCTGGATGTACTCCTCCTTGGTGTGCCACTCGCACACGCCCAGAATGCCGCCGTTGTCAAAGCCGTTCTGGCAGCCCGGCGCGGCATGGAGATCCAGCAGCACCCGCAGGCCGAACTCCTCGGCCCACTGAAAGACCCGGTCGACGATCTCGACTCCTCCCTCCACAAAAGGATAGCGCGTCTCGCCATAGGCACGGTGATAGGGGTAATCCTTGCCGAACAGCCAGTGGCCGACCGGCAGCCTCACCGTGTTGACGCCCACCAGGGCCAGCCAGGCAAAGTCGTCGCGGGTGATGAAGGTGTCCCAGTGGCGATGCAGGCGCCGCGTGGCCTCGGCCTCGCCTAGCTCGACACAGTAGGAGGTCTCGTCGGTGGCCCGAAGTCCCGTAAACAGGCTGGGAGTGATCCACTTCTCCAACACCAGCCAACCGCCGAGATTGACCCCTCGCAGTTTGCCGCCATATTCGTTCACCCTTGCACTTGTCATGGAACCTCCTGTTGTGAGAAAAATATATCGTTTCTACAAAGCCAGATGCCGGGTGTAAAAGGCGTTGCCGTCGTCCGAATGGGAGATCGCCAGCAGAGTGGCATCGGGTAACTGTTCGCGGATCAAATCCAGCATCAGCTTCTCGTCCTCTGGCTCTAGGGAATCGAAGGATTCCTGGAGAAAAACCCACTCGGGCCGGTTGAGCAGCAGGCGCACCATGCCCAGGCGCTGTTGTTCCTCTGGGGTGAGGATATTGGCCCAATGTTCCCGCCGGTCGAGCTGCCTGATCAGGCGCTCAAGCCCCACCAGGCGCAGAGCCTGCTCGATCTGCTCTTGGGTGAAAACCCGACGGGAGGCGGGATAGCCGATGGCGTAGCGCAGGGTGCCGGTGGGCAGGTACGGCTGGGGCGGCATGAAGAACAGCCGGCCCTGGCTGGGCAGTTCGATCACGCCGCTGCCCCAAGGCCGTACTCCGGCGATGGCGCGGAACAGTTGGGCACTGGTGATGGCGCTGCCGGTGATAAGGACATGCTCGCCCTGGCCGATTTCCATGGAGATTTCCTGCGTCAAGGTCGTGCCCTCGTATTTGCCGATTCTGACCTGACGGAAGGCGAGCATCGGCCGATCCGAACAGACCAATTGGATACGATGCTCGGTTTTGGCCACCTCCTGGTCCACATGCTCAAGCGACTTCAACAGGCTCAGGATGCGTTCCACTGAGGCGCGCCACTCGGCGATCCCGCCCAGGTTGTTGGCCGGCCATGACAGGGCCGAGGTCATGTGCTGAAAGGCCTGGGCGGATTGCACCAGGGAGCCCAGGGTAATTTTGCCAGCGATGTAGCGAGGGGCGGCAATCAGGAGCGGGAAGGCCATGGAAAAGGTGGCGTAACCCGCGCCGAACATGGTTATGTTCCGCCAGGCCTTGGTCTGGGAGTTCCAGATCTCCTGGATTTTAAGGAACAGGCCGCGGAAATGGCTCCGCTCGCACTCCTCGGCATGGATCAGGGCGATGGCCTGGCTGTTCTCCTGCGCATCCAGCAGACTGGCGCGAAAGTTGGCCTCCGCCGACTGGCGGGCGTTGGTGGCGCCGGTCAGAGGTCTTCCCAGCAGCCAACCGAACCAGGAGACCAGCGCCGAGTAGATGATCGCAATCCAGACCAGATGCCCGTAAATGGTGATTTGGGTAAAGCCCAGATCGAGCGTCACCACCCCTGAGCGGGACCAGAGCACGTCGGTGAAGCCGACTAGCAACATGATGCTGTACAGCAGCGAATGGCCCAGGATGACCGCCGATTCGGTGGTCACCCGGCAATCCTCGGCGATGCGGCCGTCCGGGTTGTCATGTTCGCCCGGCAAGGGGGTGATCAAGTAATGACGGCCCGCATCCATCCAGCGGGAGAAAACATACTCGGTCAGCCAGCCGCGCCAGGAGATCTGCAGATTCCGCTTGGTGACCAGGTGGGTGCCGGTCAGCGCCATGTCGGCGAAAAACAGGAGGACCAGCAGGCCGATCTGGACCAGCAGGCCCCTCATGGAGTGCTGCTCCAAGGCATTGAACAGGGCGGCGCTCCATTGGGTCATCAACACCGCCATGACCATTTGCAGCACGGTGAGGATCGCCAGAAAGATGACCAGGCCCCGGACCCTCAGCTTGTGCTCAGAGCACCAGTACAGCTTGGCCAGTCGCAGAAATTCAATAAAGAAATTGTTCGAGTTCATCGTGTTGACTCATGGGGTTGGGACAGGGCGCGGACAGGGCCGCGAATGAGGAAAGAATTAGCTGCGGGCAGCGCTTGTCGCAGACAGGGCCGGGCCGTGTGTGCCAGAGCAATCGGACAAGGACAGGGACCGGCACGACAATCAGGCGGCGCGGCCGGGCAAGGTGGGCAGGGCGTCCAGATGACGCCGCACCGTCTCGCCGCTGAAGCTGTTGTCCCGGATGATTTCCCGATAGAACAGGGCGCAGGTTTTGGGGGTGCGCCGGAAGGTCTGGAAATCCACGGCCACCAGGCCGAAACGGGGGATGAAGGTGGTCCACTCATAGTTGTCCATCAGCGACCAATAGAAATAGCCGCGCACATCCACCCCGCGCTCCAGGGCCTCGTGCAGCGCGGAGAGATGCAGCGCCAGATAGACGAGGCGAAAGCGGTCGTCGTCGGCGCAGCAGCCGTTCTCGGTGATGTACACCGGGTAGTCGCGTAGCCGCTCCAGATTGGCGGTCAGCCCTTCCGGATACATCTCCTCCAGGTAAAACCGCATCGGAATCATTGGCAGCAGCTTGTGGGCAAAGCGGGGACCGTCCAGAGAGGCCAGGCGGGCGTCAACCATGTGGCGGGTGTAGTAGTTGACCGACCAGAAATCCAGGCTGCCCTTGACCTCGGGGTCATACTCGGCGTCCACCCCAGGGTAGACCAGCTCGCCGGTGCGCAAGGCATGGAAAAAAAACTCGTTGGTGGTGAAATCGGCAAAGTCGGTCATCCGCCGGTCCAGATCGTCGTGAAACCGGCGGGGAAACCAGTGGATAAAGGCATGGGCGCTGCTCACCGGGGCCAGCGAATACCGTTTGATCAGGTGGTAGCCCAAGGCGTGCGTCCGCAGCATGTTGAACTTCAATGGCGCGATGGACGGGCCGGCGGCTGTCGGTCCACCCCACAGGTTGAACTCGTTGATAACGTTCCAGCCGCTGACCATGGGACTGATTTTGGGGAGGAGAAAGGTGAGATAGCGCTCGAAGAAGCGGCGGTTGTCAGTCTTGCCGAAGCCGCCCAGTTGTTCGAACCAGAGCGGATGGGTGAAGTGATGCAGGGTAAGGAAGACCTGGATGCCCTTCTGGGTCAACCGCTCCAGCAGGTCGAGATAATGCGCCAGGGCCTCGTGGTCCCACCGCCCTTCAACCGGCTCGATCCGGCTCCATTCGATGGACATGCGGTAGGCCTGGTGGCCGAGCGAGGCGATCAACTCCACATCTTCCCGGTACAGCCGAAAGTGGTCGCAAGCCTTGCCGGACGGGGCGCGGACTACCCGCTTGGGATCGTCCCGGTAGAACTCCGGCTGCTGCTCGTTATGCCACGCCTGGGAGTGGATGTTGTCACCCTCGATCTGGTGTCCGGCGGTAGCGCTGCCCCAGACGAAGCCCTCGGGGAAACGGATGGCGGGCAGGCTGAAGACATCGTACATGACACGATCCCGGATGAGGTTCTCGGCTGACAGGGGGTTTGCGGGGCAACAGCCAGGGTATGGTCCCGGCTGGCCGCCATCGCGCCCGGCCCCTGCGCAACATCAGGCGCTTTGCCAGTTCCTATAAGAAAACGGGTGGCTCGTCAATATGTTCTTGTCTGAGGATGCGAGCTAAGGCCCCACGGATAATTGGTTTACGCCTTATCCCAGAGGACCGCGACAAAGGCGCCGGTATCCAGGCCCTGTTCGCGGCCGCGCCGTTCGATTTCAGGGATGGCCTCGGGGGATTCGTCCTTGCGGAAGTGAATGGCGGTCACGGCCTCGACCCGGGCGCCGGGCGCTATTGCGCGCATTGCCTTGGGCGAACGGAAATGGATCTTGGCGAAGAGATCGTGCCCAGCCGCCCCCTTCCGCCGGCGCTGCTCGGCCCACGGCCCGAGGCTGTTGAGAGTGGTGACCACCACGCGGCCGCCCGGACGGACGACCCGATCCAGCTCGGCCATCGCCTTGCCGCCGTCGGCGATAAAATCGATCGCGGTCATGGAAAAGACCTTGTCGAAACTATGGTCGGCAAAAGGCAAGGCGCATATATCGGCGCAGAGGGCGGCAAAACAGCCGTCTACCAGGCGGCCGATTGCCCCGGTCAGCATGGAGACCGACAGATCGATACCGGTCACCAGGGCGCCCCTGGCCAGGATATCGACGGTGAAGATGCCGTTGCCGCAGCCCGCGTCGAGCAGCCGCTCGCCAGGCCGGGGATCAAGGAGCGCCAGCAGCAGGTCAGTCTCGTAGCGCTTGACCAGCCGACCGACCGGGGTGGAGAACCAGCTGTCGTAGCGGTCTGTCCAGGTGTCGAAAAGAGCGGGTTGCATAGGCAAGGCGGCAAGAAAAGGTGATGGCAAATTGGCGGCCGGCCGCCAGGCTGTCGCCCAGCGGCGGTCAGATGAGCATACTCGCTTTGGCCGATCGACCGCAAGAGGTCCTTATTGCCGACTGAGGATATCCCGAAAACATCTTCCGCTTAGGCCATATTAGCCTATCAACAAAGAAGTGCTAGAAGTAGATCCTCACCCCCACATTGCCGGTCAGGCCGCCGACATCGATATCGCTGCCCCGGCTGCCATCCAGTTTTTGAAAGCGATAGATTCCTTCCCCGAACAGCCTAAGGAAGGAGACCGGCGCCCATTCGAGGCCAGCGCCGAGATAGACGCCGAAGCTCGAATCGACATCGCTACGGTCGGCGTCGGCATAGATGAAGGAGACCCCCCCCAGCGCATAGGGGTTCAGGTCGGCGCCGGGAGACAGGTGCAACTGTAGGCCGAAATCCAAAGGCACCATGGTGAGTTCGTCATCGTGGGACAGGGAACTCTTGCCGATGAAATACATCCGGCCATCCAGCAGGATGTGCTCGGACAAGGGCACGCCGAGCCCGACACCGAGGCCGCCCTTCCCTTCGAGATCGCCCCTGCTCCAATAACTGGCGAATCCGTACAGATCAATCGCCTGCGCCGGCGCAACGGCCCCTGCGATCATCCATACCACTGCGAACAGCATCCCTGTCACTGTCCTTTTCATTGTCCAACTCCTTGTTCTCTCTCCAGCGTTGTCCCATGGGCTAAAACACCCTGGTTCCAGTGGCGGTTCATTCCAAAACGGTTGAACTATACTGCAGAGTTAACTGATATTCCACTATAATACTGCCTGTCGATTTTTTTGTGGTCAAGCTGTGCCGTTGGCTGCCGCTCCCCTTTGCCGCTGCACGATCCTTCCGGGCCTGTCAAGGACAGTGTCCAGGTGGATGAAAAACCATTTTGCGGCCCTATGCCTGCGGGCGGGAACTGGTGGAAAAAGGTGCATGTCGGGATAGGATGGCTATTTTCTTTGGCAAATCTGATTGCCACTAAATCTCGGCTATCGTTTTTTCAGTTGACCAGACGCTATTTGTCAGACCAGCTCTGGTATATTGTGCTCCCCACACTCATCACTGAGGAGCAAGGTATGGCCAAAAAACAAGATACAGTTTCAGAAAGGACTGCGTTTGTCAGAAGTTACCAGCGGCGGCTGAAGCTGGCTGAGGTTCGATGGCAATCAGATTGGCAAATGGATTGATTTTTCCAGAAAACGGCGTATCAATCTGAGAGAGTCAGGATGCAGACAGCCCAGACAGCTCTCTTGACCGGAACCCGAGTGCATGCGTCCAAAAACGCTGGTCTGCATCCCAACACCTTCACCAGACCGTTTTTTTTTATTCCATGCATCCATCGCCCGTCGAACTGCTCGCCCCTGCAAAAGATCTCGCCTGCGGGCTCGCGGCCATCAATCACGGCGCCGACGCCGTCTACATCGGCGGCCCACTCTTCGGCGCCAGGGCAGCGGCGGCCAACAGCCTCGCCGATATCGAGCGCCTGGCGGTATATGCCCACCGGTTTCACGCCAGGGTCTACGTGACCGTGAACACCCTGCTTAAAGACAACGAGTTCGACCAGGCGATGGCCCTATGCCATCAGTTGCACACGCTCGGCGCTGACGGGCTGATCATCCAGGATGTCGGCCTGTTGGAGGCAGGTCTGCCGCCCATCCCCCTCCACGCTTCCACCCAGATGAACAATCGCACCGTGGAGAAAGTTCGTTTTCTCGAGCAGGTGGGTTTTGCCCAGGTGGTGTTAGCCAGGGAATTGAGCCTGGCCGGGATCAGGGAAATTCGCGCCGCCACCACCATTCCTCTGGAATTTTTCGTCCACGGGGCATTGTGTGTGTGCTATAGCGGCCAATGCTACTTCAGTGAGGTGGTGGCGGGCAGAAGCGCCAATCGGGGCCAGTGCGCCCAGTTCTGCCGCCACCGGTTCGACCTCCTGGACCAGGAAGGCCGGATTGTGGCTAAAAACAGCCACCTGCTCAGCTTAAAGGACCTGGATCTGTCCGCCCATCTGGCCGCGCTGGTCGACGCGGGTATTTGTTCATTTAAGATCGAAGGCCGGCTCAAGGATGAGAACTACGTCAAGAACGTCACCGCCGCCTACCGGCTGGCCTTGGATGCGCTTTTGCAAAAGCGCCCCGACCTGGCCCATTCCTCTTCCGGCCAATGCGGGTTTGGATTCGTGCCGGACCCGGAACGGTCGTTTCACCGGGGCGCCACCGATTATTTCCTTGTCAGGCCAAGAAACCGGGCGGCAACCCTCCGCACGCCCAAGTCGACCGGCAAGAAGATAGGGCGTGTGCTGGCGAGGGATGTGGTCTCGTTCACCCTTTCCGGGGAAGAACCGGTCCACAATGGTGACGGCCTTTGCTTTTTCGACCCGGAAGGTGTGCTAGTCGGCATCAAGGTGAACCGAGCCGAGGGGAACATAGTCTATCCCAAGGACGGCACCGACCGACTGCGTCTGTCCGTGGATACAGAAATATACCGGAATCGCGACAGCGAATTCGACAAGAGACTGTCGCGCAGCACCCTCTGCAGGACCATTGCGGTGCGGATGCATGTGGAGGAATGGACCGAGGGCCTGCGCCTGAGCCTTATTGATGAGGACGGGATCGGGTCCGCCGTGGCCCTGGCGTTGTCCAAGGAACAGGCTCGCGCGGCCGGCATGATCGAGTCCGTGGCCCGCCGCCAGTTGAGCAAAAGCGGCGAGACCATCTTTTCGGTCGCTGCGGTAAGGGTCGACCTCCGGCCGGATCTCTTTGTGCCCGCCGCCTCTTTCAACGAATTGCGGCGGCAAGGCTTCGCCGCCCACCTCAAGGCGCGGCTGCAAGCGTACATCCCGCCTGCCCACCGACACATTGCCGACACGGTTCTCTGGCCCGCTGCCGAGGTGGACTACCGGGACAACATCAGCAATTGCCACGCCGCCGCCTTTTACCGCCGCCATGGCGTCCGCCAGGTGGAACGCCATCCGTTGCGGGCCGCCGATGCGGCTGATTGCGCCCTGATGACCACCAAGTACTGCCTGCGCTTTCAACTGGGGATTTGTCTGCGACCGGGCGAACAGGAAAAAGAGGCTTCGGCCACACCCTTGGTCCTCGCCGATAAAACCGGCCGCTATGCCGTGACCTTCAACTGCGCGGTCTGCGAAATGACCATCTGGCGGCAGTGGCCAGCATGCCGCCATCCCACAGGCATCAGCGAGCCAGGTTCGCCCTTGCCTGTTGTCGCAGCCATTCCTGCACCCGGTCAAATTCGCTGATGAATTGCGCCAGGGCCCTGCCTCGGTGGCTGTAGGCCTCCTTTTCCGCCAAAGGGATCTCAGCCAGGGTCTTGTTCAACTGTGGGATGAGAAACAGGGGATCGTAGCCGAATCCGTGCTCACCACGCTGCTTGGCAAGGATCACCCCGTCGCACCGCCCCTCCCAGGACAGGCTTGTGCCGTTTGGCCCTGCCAGGGTGAGCACGCAGACAAAATGGGCGGCCCGGTGGTCGACATCGGCCATTTCCCAGAGCAGCCGCTCGCAGTTGTCCTGGTCCGTGGCCGCCGCCCCCGCATACCTCGCCGAATGGACTCCCGGCCTGCCGTCCAGAGCATCGACCACCAGGCCGGAATCGTCGGCCAATGAGGGCGCATCGAACAATTTCGCGTAATGATGCGCTTTTTTAAGGGCATTCTCCCCAAAGGTGGCGCCATCCTCAATGGCCTCGGGCACAGGGGCGAAATCGGCAAGCCCGCGAAGCGCGACCGGAAGATTGCCGAGCACTTGCCGCATCTCCACATATTTATTTTGATTGCCGGTTGCCAGTACGATCACGTTCTCCATGTTGTTCATCCCCCTGTGGTCCCGGCCAGTCCCTTGTCCGCCAATATGGTCCCACACGCGGCCAGCACGGGTCTATCCTCTTGTTTTTCAATAAAATCGTAGCGCCGCAAAACCAGGCGCCGTTGTATTCGCCCGGAACCTATCCCTCGGTAGTTTTATCCATTTTGCTTCAATAATGTCCGGTTAGAGATTTGCATGGGTTTCCGGTGCAAAAAAAATCGGTAGAGTCGAGATGTGGCGCGGTGGCTGTTGCTGACCGCCACTAAGCCGCCATGGTCTCATGATCCAGATGCTTGCCGGCTTGATCACCTCCATCCTTTTGGCCATCTATTGCCAAGAACAGCACGGCGAGCCGGTCTCCATTCGACGGATCCGCCAATTGCGCAAAATCCTCAATGAATCCAGAGCGGGATGCACTGAATCGACCATGCAGGGACTGCCAATACCCAATATCATACATGCAAGCCCTTAACCGGACAGTACTGATTTTGCTTGCCACAGCTTTCTTTTCTGGCTCTTCGCCGTTTTCTTCCTTATTATAGAAACGAATCCTCCAGCCCAACAAAAAACCGCAAAGACATTTCTCTATCCCCGGAAGGCACTATGACGCTTCCCTCAGACAACGGCATTCCTGTGCTGGACGAACCCCGGATAACCCAAGTGATGCGGGCGATGCAGCGACGATGGCGGCAGTCCACCGGTCTGCTGCATCACCGGATCGACCGGCCGGCCGATGACAAACTCTCCGCATCTGTCCCGGCCCCGGTTGACAATCGCTGTCATCTACGCATCCCCATCAAAACCACCCCGGTGCGGGTAACCGACGGTTGCCTGTGCGCCACGGCCGAGATCGACAACATCTCTCCCGCGGGTATCTGCCTGCGCAACCTGCCCGAACCGTTCTACCGCGACGCCGAGGACCTGACCGTGTTTTCCAGCGACAACCCCGGTCTGCCGGTCCTCCGCATCAAGCCGCGCTGGGAGCGGACTGACTGGAGAGGCAAGACCATCGGCGCCACCATTGTCAACGTTTCAGAGTCCTGGCGCCTCTTTTTCACCCGCACAGCCAGCCAGCTTGGCATGTAAAGTCCCCAAAGCCTCCTGCTCAAAGCACTTCGACAGCACATCCTCCACCAAGGAGCCTGTCCCCAAAAGCAGCCGCCTCCCTGTCCAAACCTGGTCAATTTTCCCGGGTATCCGAAAATGAGATGGGCCACTGAAATTGTTTTCAAGACAAATGAACAATGCTATATTGTCTATCTTAACCAGGTCTTTGAACCGCGCATTACGCCCAATCCTGGTTGCCACCAGCATTTTTCCCACATATAAATCATGGATCAGAAACCGAGCATACCCCAGGTGCGCCAGCGCATCGACCAGATCGACGACACCATTCTGGAGCTTCTTAAAGAGCGTCTTGAATGCGCCAAAACCATCGGCCTTCTCAAGAACGAAACCAGCCGGGCCAAATGGGACCCCCAACGCGAGCTGGAAATCTACGAACGGTTGCGGAACAACAACAACGATGCCTTCCCCTACAAGGCGCTCCGTTCGATCTTCCACGAAATCATCACCACCTGCCGCCTGTCGCAGCGCAAGGCCTCGGTCGCCTATCTCGGCCCAGAGGCAACTTTTTCCCATCTGGCCGGGGTCAAGTACTTCGGGCAGACCGCCGAATACCTGCCCATGGAGTCGATCGCCGAGGTGTTTGAGGAGGTGGAAAAGGAGCGGGTCAGGTATGGCATCATCCCGGTGGAGAATTCCATCGAAGGCGCGGTCACCTATTCCCTGGACGCCTTTCTCAGGTACAAGGTCCAGATTTGCGGCGAAATCCAGTTGTCCATTACCCACAACCTAGTCAACCGTTCCGGCAACATCGAGGACATCCAGACCGTGGCCTCCCACTCCCAGCCGCTGGCTCAGTGCCGCAACTGGCTGCGGAAAAACCTGCCCAAGATTCCCACCCTGGATGTCTTTTCCACCGGCACCGCCGCCCAGATGGCCGCCAACAACCCCAACATCGGCGCCATTGCCAGCTCGCTGGCCATTAACACTTACAGCCTCCAGGTAGTGGTTCCGGGCATCGAGGACTATCAGGGCAACACCACCCGCTTTCTGGTCATCGGCCGCAAATCGCCAGTGAAGAGCGGTCGCGACAAGACCTCGCTCCTCATCGGCTTGATCAATCGCCCCGGGGCGCTCAACGAGATTCTGACCATCCTCTCGGCCAAGAATATCGACCTGGCCAAGATCGAGTCCCGGCCGACCAAGGACAAGCAGTGGAGCTATCTCTTCTTCCTCGACATGATCGGCCACATCGAAGATCCGGTCATTTACGAGGCATGCAACATCCTTAGGCAGATCTGCGCCTATTTCGAGCTGCTCGGTTCCTACCCACGCGCCGACGACATCAACCTCAACGGCCGCCTCGGCTGAGGCGCGGTCAAATCGAGTAAGCCACGATCACCGCCTCCATGTGCGCCCTCCTCAGTTGTCAGGGATTGACCAAGGCCTTCGGCGCCCAAGAATTGTTTTCCGGGATCACCCTGGTCATCAATGCCGGTGATATTGTAGGCCTGATCGGCCCCAACGGCTCGGGCAAATCGACCCTGCTCAAAATTTTGTGCGGCTTGGAGCCGGCCGACAGCGGTACTGTTTTTGCTCAGAAGCTGCTCCGCATCGGCTATCTGCCCCAAGAGGACATCCTGGTCGAGGAAGCCGGCTGCGCCGACAACCTGTATGCCGCCTGCGCTTACCTCGACCTCGACGAAGCCGAGCGATACAACCGGGTGAACGCCCTGTTGAGCCGGACCCGATTTCCCGACCCGCAGCAGCCGGTCCGCCTGCTTTCCGGCGGCTGGCGCAAGCGCTTGGCCGTCTGCCGGGCACTGGTCTGCCGGCCCGATGTCCTGATCATGGACGAGCCGACCAACCATCTGGACATCGAAGGCATCCTCTGGCTCGAACGCTTGCTCGGCGCAGCCCTGCCCGACAGCCCCGCCGCCGTGCTCATGGTCAGCCATGACCGGCGCTTTTTGGAAAACACGGTCAATCGGGTGATCGAACTGGCCCCGATCTATCCCGAAGGCTCGTACCAGGTGCGGGGCGGCTACGCCGATTTCCTCGAAAAAAAGACCGATTATCTGCTCCAGCGGCAGGGCCTGGAGGAACGGCTAGCCAACAGGGTCCGCCGCGAGACCGAATGGCTGCGCCGCGGCCCCAAGGCCCGCACCACCAAGGCCCGCTACCGGATCGAGGAGGCCGGCCGCCTCCAAGACGAACTTGGCGAAATCCGGGACCGGAACCGTTCTCTGGGCCAGGTGGGCATAGCCTTCGACGCCACCGGTCGCAAAACCAAAAAACTGCTGACCGCCACCGGCCTGGAGAAGGGCTTCAACGGCCAGACACTGTTCATCGACCTGGACATTGATCTCACCCCCGGCCGGCGCCTGGGCTTGCTGGGCCGCAACGGCAGCGGCAAGTCGACCCTGATGCAAATCCTGGCCTCGGCCACGCGCTGCAGCGGCCTTTTGCCAGATGCCGGCGCCATCGCCCTGGCCGACAGCCTGCGCATCGTCAGCTTCGATCAACGGCGCCAGGCGCTCGACCCCGACGCCACCCTGCGCCGGGCTCTGGCGCCGGAAGGTGACAGCGTGTTCTATCAGGGGCAATCACTGCATGTGGCCACCTGGGCCAAGCGCTTCCTCTTCCGGACCGACCAACTGGAAATCCCTGTCTACCGGCTCTCGGGCGGTGAACAGGCCCGCATCCTCATCGCCCGGCTGATGCTTCAGCCTGCGGATGTCCTGTTGCTGGACGAACCGACCAACGACCTCGACATCCCCTCGCTCAATGTCCTAGAAGAGAGTCTGTGCGAATTTCCCGGAGCCCTGGTGCTGGTCACCCATGACCGTTTCCTCCTCGACCGGGTCTGCAACCTAGTGCTCGGTTTCGACGGCGCCGGCCGGGCCGAGTATTTCGCCGATTACGATCAATGGCTGGCCATGCTTGAGGAGCGGGAACGGGGAGAAGCCGCCGGCAGCCCGCTGCAGGCGAAGGAAAAATCGGTTGCCAAGCCTAAGCCAGGCAAGCTCTCGTACATGGATCAGCGCGAATATGACCAGATGGAGGAAAGAATCCTTGCCGCCGAAGCACGGTTGGGCGAGTTAGAAGCACTGATGGTCGCGCCGGAAATAGTGACCAATCCAGGCCAGTTGCAGCGCTATTGGCAGGAGCAGGAGGAGGTGCAGAGCCAGACTGAGCTGCTCTATGACCGCTGGAACGAATTGGAACGAATCCGGCAGGGTAAAACGGAATAAAGAGCGGCGGCCAGACAATCAGCCGCCGATCCGCGACATCCGACCGTGGCAGTCACTGCCGGAGCGGCGTAGCCGCCTGTCGAGATGATGGCCCTCGGGCTTGTTGCGGATAGCGGCCAGCAAGGCCTGGCGCAGCGCCTCATCATCCGATCCGTCGCGCAGCACCGAGCGCAGGTTGATTTCGTCATCGTGGAGCAGGCAGGAGCGGAGCCCGCCGGCCGAGGTCAGACGCAACCGGTTGCACCGACTACAGAAATGGTGGCTGATCGGACTGATGAAGCCGAGTGACCCCACCGCATCCGCCCCAAGGCGATACACCTTGGCCGGGCCGTCGTTGCGCCCCTTCTCCATGGGGATCAACTCGCCCAGAGTAGCGATGCGGGCCATGATTTCGTCGATGCCGATATAGGTATCGGCGTTCCAGCGGCTGGATTCGCCAATGGGCATGAACTCGATGAACCGCACCTGCACCGGCAGCCGCCGCGACAGCAGGGCGAAATCGGCCAACTCGTCGTCGTTAACATGGCGCATGGCCACCATGTTAAGCTTGACCGGAGAAAAACCGAGTGCCAGCGCTGTTTCCATCCCGCGCCAGACCTGGTCGAAACAGTCAACCCCTGTAATCGCGGCCACCCGCTCGGGTTTGAAGGAATCGAGGCTGATGTTCACCTTGGTCACGCCGGCTTCGTACAATTCCCGACCGTATTGTTCCAGCAGCACGCCGTTGGTGGTGATGCGGACGTCGTTCAACCCCTTGATCCGGGTCAGGTCGCGGATGAACTGCATGACGTTGCGGCGCACCAGAGGCTCACCGCCGGTGAGCCGAACCTTGGTGATGCCCATGGCCACCGCCACCCGGGCTACCCGCAGCAGCTCGTCGTACGAGAGCAGCTCGTCGTGGGCAAACTTGGTCAGGCCGCCGTTGGCTTCCTCTTCGGTGACGCAGTACCGGCAGCGAAGGTTGCAGCGGTCGGTGAGGCTTAAACGCAGGTAGGAAATAGAACGGGCGAAAAGATCGACAAGTCCGTTTCTTTGTGAGACGATGGGTGTATTGTTGTGTATCATTGACCTGTAGCGCCTGGGAGGGACTGGTTGCCCTGCCCAGAGCGCGTGGACAACCCTGACGTACAGATAACATCGATACGAGGCGATTGCAACCGGCGGCCATGCTTATCCTTGCCATTGAAAGTTCCTGCGACGACACGGCGGCTGCTGTTCTTGAACCGGAGAGACGGATTCGCTCCTCGGTGGTCAGCAGCCAGAACGAGATCCACGCCCGCTTTGGCGGCATCGTGCCGGAGCTGGCCTCGCGCCGTCATATTGAAATGATCCGGCCGGTGGTCGACGAGGCCCTGGCACAGGCCAGTGTCGATCTGGACGATATCGACCTGATCGCCGCCACCCAGGGGCCAGGGCTGGTCGGTTCGCTCCTAGTCGGCTTCACCTTTGCCAAGGCATTGGCCCTGGTACGCAACCTGCCCTGCGTCGGGGTCGACCACATGGCCGGCCATCTGCTGTCCTGCCTGCTCGAAGACCCGCAGCCGGCCTTTCCCTACACCGCCCTGATCGTTTCCGGCGGCAACACTTCGCTGTTCGCGGTCGACGATCCCCTGACCTTCACCCGCCTGGGACGGACCCGGGATGACGCCGCCGGCGAAGCCTTCGACAAGGTGGCCAAGCTGTTGGGCCTCGGGTATCCCGGCGGGCCGGTGATCAGCCGTTTGGCCGCCGAGGGCGACCCCATGGCCATCTCCTTTCCCCGTGCCCGACTGGGACCGGACAGCCTCGATTTCAGCTTCAGCGGCCTCAAGACCTCGGTGGCCGCTCATATCGACAGCTGTCGCCGCCAGGATGCCGGCCCGGATGTAGCTGATGTCTGCGCCTCGTTTCAGGAAGCGGTGATCGATGTCCTGGCCGACAAAACTCTGGCCGCGGCCGAGCGGACTGGCCATCGCCGGGTGGTGATGGGCGGCGGGGTGGCGGCCAATCCCCGGCTACGGACTGTGCTGGCCGAACGCTGCGCCGAGGGCGGGTTTGAGATGTTTATGCCGGCGCCGGCGCTGTGTACCGACAATGCCGCCATGATCGGCCTGGCCGGCTACTACCGGTTCCTCGGCGGCCATCTGGCAGAGGCCGATGCCGACGCCTATTCCCGTTCACCGCTCAACTGAGGCGCCATGACTGCCGGATCCGCCCAGCATCTCCTTGCGCGCCAGGGCCTAGCCCCCCACAAAAAACTGGGGCAGAATTTTCTGGTGCACGAGCGCACCCCGAAACGGATCGTCGATCTAGCCGAGCTGCATCCTGACGACCGGGTGATTGAAGTCGGGGTCGGCCTGGGCGCCCTCACCCGTCCGCTGGCGGCGGCCTGCGCCCATGTCGTCGGCCTGGAAGCCGACGCGGGCATTGTCCGCCTGCATCGGGAACAACAGGATCTGCCCGCCAACGTCGAGTTGATCCACGCCGATGTGCTCCAGATCGACCTGGCTTCCCTGGCCGCACCGGGGCAAAAGCTGAAAATCGTCGCCAACCTGCCCTACTCGATCTCCAGCCCTTTTCTCTTCCGCCTGATCAACCACGTCGAACTGATGGATTTCGCCGTGGTGATGCTGCAAAAGGAAATGGCCATGAGGCTGATGGCCCGGCCGGGCACCAAGGAGTACGGCGTCCCCACGGTGCTGTTTGCCGCCTGCGCCGAGGTGCGGCCGCTGCTGACGGTTGACCCGGCGGAATTCCACCCCCGGCCCAAGGTCGATTCCCTGGTGATCCGCATCGCCTTCCAACCCCGGCCGGCGCGGGTGCAGGCCTTGGGTGATTTCGATAACGCCCTGATGGCCCGGATCGTTCATGCCGCCTTTGGTCAGCGGCGCAAAACCCTGCTCAACGGTCTGGCCGGCGCCGGGCTGAGGCCCGACAAGGCCTCTCTGGCCCGCTGCATCGAAGCGTGCGGCCTAATCCCCTCAATCCGGGCGGAGACTCTGTCCCTGGAAGATTTCGTTCGTCTAAGTCGTGCGCTTGCACCTGGCACACCCACCAACCCTTGCTCATCCCACGCATCATTATGACGGACCCAAAGCCCCCTGCCCCTCCCCAGATCAGCCCCTATGTCTTTCCTGTCCTCCTCGCCGGACTCGGCCTCTGGTGCCTGTACGACGGTTGGTTCACCACCGATCCGGAGATGCTCAAACACCAGTTGTTCAACCAAATCGCCAGCGGCGTCCTCCTGACATGGGCGGTGGTCGATTTCATCCGTACCCGCAAGCGGGACAAGGCGGAACAGGCGTCCCGGAACCTGGAACCAGCCGACCATGACTGAGCCTGCCGGCACGCCATGATCACCAACCGTCAGCTCCTTCTTCCCTACGCCCTGCCGTACCTGGCCTATGTGGGGATTGCCTCGATCCCGGCCGACGTCCTGGCGCTGCACTTGAACTATCTATGCCGCCTTATCGTCGTCCCCTTGCTGCTCGTCTGGGCCTGGCGCTGGTACTGCCCCCTCACTGGCCCCAGACCGGTGTGGGGATCGATCGCCACCGGCGCGGTTGCCGGGCTGGCCGGCCTGCTGCTGTGGCTCGCGCTGCTGGCTCCCTTTGCCCATCCGAAAGGGGCCAATCCCTGGTCCGTGCAGAGCTTCCTCCTGCGCCTGCTCAGCGCCGGGCTGATGGTTCCCCTGTTCGAGGAGCTGATGATGCGGGGATTCGCCTTCCGTCTGGCGCTGCAATGGGACCAGGCGCGGCGGTCGGGACAGCCGGACCCGCTCCGTGTCGCCCTGGATCAGCGTTGCATCGACGAGGCGCCGCCGGGCAGCTGGTCATGGCCGGCAGTCATTCTTTCGACCCTGGCCTTCGCCGCCGGCCATATGCCGCCCGAATGGCCGGCCGCCGTGGCCTACGGCCTCCTGATGGCCTGGCTCCTCATTCGCCGGCAGGATCTGATCGCCTGCATCGCGGCGCACGCAGTCACCAATATTTCTCTGGCTCTGTTTGTCTACGCCACTGATTCCTGGCATTTCTGGTAGCGGCCGTCGGGCCGCTTTGGCGGCAGAAAGCCGCTTTTTTTTCGTTTGCAGGACATCATGCACAATTTCGTCTTTCATAATCCGACCAAGATCCTGTTCGGCCAAGGCACCATCAAGACCATCGGCCCGGAAACCAGGGCCTGGGGCAAACGGGCGCTGCTGGTCTACGGCCGCTCCAGCTTGAAGCAGAGCGGCCTGTACGAACAGATTCTCGCCTCGTTGAGGACAGCGGGCCTTGAGGTGGCCGAGCACGGAGACGTGCGCGCCAATCCCCTGGTGGCCCATGCGCGCCAAGGCATCGATACGGCCAGGACCCAGCACGTGGAGGTGATTGTGGCTGCGGGCGGCGGCTCGGTCATCGACACGGCCAAGGCCATTGCCGCCGGCGTCCCGGCCGAGCACGATGTGTGGAAATTCTTCACCGGCAAAAAAAGCCTCAAAACCGTCCTGCCGGTGACCACAGTGCTCACCCTTGCCGGCTCAGGTTCGGAGATGAATTCGGGCATGGTGCTGACCAACGAGGCCACCGGAGAAAAATTCGGGTTCGGCCATCGCCTGCTCCACCCCAAAACCTCGATCCTCGACCCCCAAACCACATGCACCGTGCCGCCCGACCAAACCGCCTTCGGCGCGATCGACGCCATCAGCCATCTGCTGGAATTCTATCTGACCACCGCCGACCCCGACACCTCTGTGCAGGACCGACTGATGGAAGGGCTGATCGAAAACAGCATGGCCGCCTGCGACCGCTGCCTGCAAGATCCACTCGATTATCACGGCCGCGCCAACCTGATGTGGACCGCCTGCCTGGCCCTCAACGGCTTAACCGCCGCCGGCCTCGGCCGGGTCGGCTTTCCCATGCATCTCATCGAGCATTCCTTGAGCGCCCTCTACGACGTCCCCCATGGCGCCGGCATGGCGGTGATCCTGCTCGGCTGGCTCCGCGCCCAGCAAACAGCCTTGGGAAAGCGGATCGCCAGCCTCGGCCGACGGTTGTTCGCCCTCGGCGAAGCCGATCCGCAGCTGGCAACGGAGCAGACCATCGCCCGGATCGCAGACTGGCTGGCAAGTGTGAACGCGCCGCTCACCTTGAATGATCTCGGCATTCCGGCGGCAGACATTCCCCGCATTGCCGACAATACCCGTGGACTGGCCCGAGTCTGGAGGCTTGCCGACTCCACCCCGGAACGGGTTGCGGCCATTCTCCGCCACTGCCTGGCCTGACCGGGCGCCGGCGGCAGCGATTTGCCGGGAGGATGACGACAATTCTCCATGACATTCATCGGTCAATGCGGTAAATTGAACAAGTTTTTTGCAATTTTGCATCCGAAACGAGGCGCGTACGAGACATGGAATACGACATCCCGGCCGGAAAAGCTGTACCGACGGAATGGCTCAGCCATTTCGACCGCTATCTGCACAGTGAAGGAACGCACGAACGCGCCTACCAGAAACTGGGTGCGCATTTTGTGCGCCATGGAGAGGACGAAGGGGTCGTTTTCGCAGTGTGGGCCCCCAATGCCCGCCAAGTCGAAGTGATCGGCGATTTCAACGGCTGGAACTCCGGCCTGCATCCCATGCATTCGTCCGATGCCGGCATCTGGACACTTTTCATCCCCGGCCTGGGCGAACATACGGTCTACAAATACCGAATCACCGCCCAGACCGGTGAACGGCTCGACAAGGCCGATCCCCTCGGCTTCGCCATGGAGGAACGACCGCGTACCGGCTCGGTGGTTGTCAACCTCGACCGCTACGCCTGGCGGGACCAGGAATGGGTTGCCAACCGCGCGCGCCATCAGGCCCTGGATAGCCCGATCTCAATCTACGAGGTCCATCTCGGCTCCTGGCGCCGGAAACCGGACGACCGCTGGGGCCAGCGCTTCCTCACCTATCGCGAGCTGGCCGCCGAACTGATCCCCTATGTCAAGGAGCTGGGCTACACCCACATCGAGCTGCTGCCCATCACCGAATATCCCTTCGACGGCTCCTGGGGCTACCAAGTGCTCGGCTTCTATGCCCCGACCTCCCGCTTCGGCAGCCCTGAGGACTTCATGTTCTTTGTCGACGAGTGCCATGCGGCCGGCGTCGGCGTGCTGCTGGATTGGGTTCCGGCCCATTTTCCCAAGGATGGCGCCGGCCTGAATAATTTCGACGGCACCCAGTTGTATGCCCATGCCAACCCCTTGCAGGGTGAGCATCAGGACTGGGGCACCATGATCTTCAATTACAGCCGGAACGAAGTTCGCTCCTTTCTCATTTCCAACGCCCTGTTCTGGATCGACAAATATCACATCGACGGTCTCCGGGTCGACGCGGTGGCCTCCATGCTGTACCTCGATTATTCACGCCAGGAAGGGCAATGGATTGCCAACGAGCACGGCGGCAGGGAAAACCTGGCCGCCATCAGTTTTCTGCGCAAGGTCAACGAAGCCCTGCACGGCGTCTTTCCCGGCGTGCTCACCATTGCCGAGGAATCGACCTCCTGGCCCATGGTCAGCCGGCCCACCTACGTCGGCGGCCTCGGCTTCAGCCTCAAATGGAACATGGGCTGGATGCACGACTCCCTGAGCTATATGGGTAAGGATGCTCTGTTCCGCAGGTTTCACCACAACCAGATGACCTTTGGCATGCTGTACGCCTTCCACGAAAATTTCGTCCTGCCGCTTAGCCATGACGAGGCCGTGCACGGCAAGGGCTCGCTCCTCAACAAGATGAGCGGCGACGAATGGCAAAAATTCGCCAATCTTCGCGCCTATTTCAGTTTTATGTGGGGCTATTCCGGTAAAAAGCTGCTGTTCATGGGCGGCGAATTCGGCCAGTGGCAGGAGTGGAACCACGACACCGGCCTGGAGTGGATGGCCTTGGAGGCGCCGAGCCACCGAGGCGTCCAACACCTGGTGCGCGATCTCAATCTGGTCTACCGCTTCGAGGCGGCCTTGCACCAGATCGATTTCAACTGGAACGGCTTCCGCTGGATCGACGCCAACGACTCCGACAATTCCGTCTTTTCCTTTCTCCGCTTTGGCAAGAATCCCGAAGACTTCATCGTCGTGGTCTGCAATTTCACCCCGGTGGTGCGCCAGCAATATCGCATCGGCGTCCCCAGGGCCGGAACCTACCGGGAGTTGATCAACTCAGACCATGTAATTTATGGCGGCAGCGGAGTCGGCAATGGACCGATGTGCACCACTTTGCCCGAAGCTTGCCACACCTTCGACCAGTGCCTGTCGCTGACCTTGCCGCCCTTGACCACTTTGTGGCTCAAACCCGTGCATGACGACACCTGACGTCTTCTTTACGTGACCTCAACCTCACAACTATACCAGCCATGAAAATCAGACTGATCCTTCTCTCCATCGCCGGCCTCGCCGCCTACATTGCGCTCGCCAACTTCAACAGCAAGATTATCAGGGAAACCGAAATCCCCAAAGATCGGGGCCAGGTTTCCGCGCCCCAGGTTCAAGCCGGCAAGCAGCATGCCGCGGACGCCACGGCCACGGCGCCCTCTCCCGCCACGCAGCGGAAGGCATCCGCGCCCACACCGAGCCAATTGACGGCGCAGGCGCCGACCGATGGAAAACTTCAGAAACTGCAAGACGAATTAGCACGGAAAGATCAGCAGATCAAGCAACTGCTCGACGCCCGGGACACCATCGCTGCCAGGAAGCACGCCCTGCGGACTGAAGCGGCCGGCGCTGCCGACGAGATCCCGGACAAACAGCTTGAGGAAAAGGCCAAGCGAATCGAGACGCTGACCGCCGAAAAAGAACAGGCCACCGCTGAACTGAACAGGTCCAAGACGCAGCTCGAACAACTCCGCCAGGAATTGAACCAACAGCAGGTGCTGGCCGCCGAGACTACCAACAAAATCCTCAAGGACCGGGAAGACCGGCTGGCGGCCATGACTGCCGCCCAGGAAAAAAACGCGGCTGAACTGAAGCGGGCCAAAGCCGAATTGGAGCAGTCGCAACAGAAGATCGCCGCCATGCAGACCGCTGGCGCGCAGGGCGAGCAAGCCGTCAAAGAAAAGGAAGCCGCGCTTGCCGAGGCTCGGCAACAGCTCCAGAACCAGGCCTCTACCTTGGAAAAAAATGCGACTGAACTGAAGCGCACCAAGGCCGAATTGGAGCAGTTGCAACAGAAGATCGCCACCATACAGACCGCTGGCGCACAGAGCGAACAAACCGTCAAGGAAAAGGAAGCCGCGCTTGTCGAGGCCCGGCAACAGCTCCAGAACCAAGCCGGCGCCGTCAATCAATTAAAGGTGCAGGTGGCCGAAACCCTGGAGCAACTGACCGCCACCAAAAGAGATTTGGAACAGGCCGAACGCAAGGTCGAAGCCTTGATCCGGCTGGGAGCAGAAAAGGAACAGCAGCAGGCCAATGCGCTCGGCGAGCAGAAGAAGGCAACGGAGCAGGCGCTTACCGAGAAAAAGGAGGCTATGGACAAGGCGATCCTGACTATCCAGTCGCTCAGGGAGGAGGCAGCCGCCCAACCTCAGGCCGCGGCCACGGTGCAACGCCTGCTTGATGAGCGCAGCCAGGAATTTGACCGGATACACAAGGAAGCCGCCGAGCAGATCGAGCAGCTCAACCAACAGATCGCCGCCCTTGGCAGAGACAAGGCCCAAGCTGCCAAGGAACTGGAGCGGTGTGCCGCCGAGGTCGAAAACAGCCGCAAGGGGTCCACGGAAATCGAAGCGGCCCAGGCCAAGATGCAGGCCGCCCTGGCCGAAGCCGAGCAAAACCTGGCGGCAGCCTTGGAGAGCAAGGAAACCCTGCAGACCCAGTTCAAGGAAAAGGCAGCGACATTGGGAGGGGTCCAGGCCAAGATCGATGAACTGACCGCCGCAACCACCTCGCTGCGCAATGAAAAACTCGGGCTTGCCAGCCAACTGGAGGCGCTGCAGGCCGATTACGACCATCTACTGGCCATGAAGAACGCCTTTGAGGCCCAGGCCGCCGCACTGGCCCAGGCCGAGGACAAGCTGAAGGACATGCCCGCGTTGCAGGCGAAGAACGAAGAGATGAACAAGGCCCTGACGGAGAAGGCCACCGCTCTGGAGCAGGCTGCCCAGCAGGCGGAAACCCTGACCGCGCTGCAGGCGCGATTGGGTGAGGCGGCCAAGCAGACCGAGACCAACGACGCCTCCATCAAGCGGCTGGAGCAGGAAAAATCGGATCTGGCCGGTCAATTGGCCGCCGCCCAAGCGCTGACCCAGACCGTCGCCGATCTGAAAAAGGCCCTTGATGAAAAGAGCAATGCCTTGACGCTCGCCGAGACCAAGGCCAAGGAACTGGACGGCATCAAGGAACAGATAGCTGCGGTCGAGGCCAAGGCGACCGCCGCCCTAACCGCCCAGGCAGCCGCAGAAAAGAAGGCAAACGAGATCGAAGCCGACGCCAAGGGATGCAATGAATCGCTGAACGCGGTCGGCGACAAGGCGAAGCAACTGGAGGGCGACCTCGGCGAGGCGCAGAACCGGATCAAGGAACTGACCGACAAGAATCTGCTGCAGGCGCAGCAGGATCTCATTCCCGCCCTCAACCAGCAGATCCTTACCCTGCGCGACCAACTGAACGAAGCGACGATAGCGGCCGAAGCCAAAAGCGATGAATGGAAGGCGGCCAACAAGCAAGCGCAGATCCTGCAAACCGAAAGAGACGGCTTACAGCAGGAGCTGACCGCCTCCCAGACAGTGGTCAGCGACCTGCAGAAACAACTGGAGGTCGTCAAGGACCAGTCACGCCCCACAACGAACGCCCAGGCTCCACCTGTCGACAAACAGGCTGCCGAAGCCGACGCCGACAAGGATGGCGTGCCCGACTCCGCCGACCTCTGCCCCGGCTCCCCTGCCGGTGCACCGAGCAACACCTTGGGCTGCCCGCAGGGCAAGGCCATTGTCCTTGAAGGTATTGTCTTCTCGTCGGGGACCGCCACTCTCACCCCGGATTCCCTGAAGAAACTCGACCGGATTGCGACGGCGCTGGCGCTGGCGTCTCAAACCAGGGTCGAAATCGCCGGCTACACCGACAACGTCGGCGACGCCAGGCGCAACCAGCGATTAAGCACCCAGAGGGCCCAGGCGGTAAGCGCCTATCTGATCAGTACAGGCATTGCCGCCAGTCGCCTGCAAGTCAAGGGCTACGGAGCCGAGAATCCAATCGGCGACAACGCCACAGCGGAGGGAAGGCAACAAAACCGGCGGATCGAGCTGCACGTGATGGCGCCATAACCCTTACCTCGATCGCATAACACCAAAAAAGCCCTGCTGTCTGGCAGGGCTTTTTTTTCTCTTCTCTTTGGCCCGCCGGTACGGCGGCCGGATTCACATCAACTTGGCCAGCGCCAAATTGGCCAGTCCGATGAGAAAACCGAGCAAGGCTCCGAACAGATTGATGGAGCTGCATTGTTTTTTTATGATCGAGAACAGCCGCTGTTCGAGCTGAAGCAGGTTGAACGAATCGACCCTGTCGGTCACAATCCGCTTGAGATTCAAGGACTCGACCATTCCAGGCGCTTCCTGAAGCAGCATCCGGTTGGTGGTGAGCACGAGGTATTCGATCAGCCCCTGGCGGACGCCATGGGGCACGATATCGTAGAGCCGGCCGATCGGCCGGGCAAGCAGGGCGTCGATCATGGAATGCGCCGTGGCGTGGATCATCCGCTCGCCGGCGCCCGATCGCAACAGGGCTAGGCCTTGCCGCACAATCGTCTCCCGTAGCTGGCGTTCCTCCTGACCGGGGAAGAATGGGGCGGCGCAATCTGCCAGGGTTCGTCGACCGCCATCGAGCACATGCTCAAGTCCGAGATGGAGCAAGACCCGCAGGCCGATCATGGCGCGCTCGCTTCGGCATGCGGCCATGATCTGACTGACGCATTCCCGGCAAAGGCTGTCCAGCCGCTGCGCATCCACATCCGCCAGGAGCGCATCGAGCCGCTTGCGTAAAAGGACATCAATGGACTCCTCCAGCACCGCCACCATCCGCTCCCTGATCTCGGGATTGCCGAGCCAGGCCACCAACCCCTCTTCCTTTTCCTCCAGATAGACGCCGATTTTCCGCTCAAGGGCATCGGCCTCCAAAAAACCTTTGGCCATGGCCCCCACTGGGCCGAGGCCATCAAAGAAATGATTGATCCCGTCCAGGATGCCCTTGATTACCTGGTCCCGCAGTGCCGGATCGGCCAGCTGCGTCCCCATGCGTTGCAACAGGGAGCCGGCATGTTTCCGCAGCAGGGATCGAACCAAGGCCGACAACTGAGGCGGAACAAGATCATTGATGGTCGCCCCACGAGCGGCGGCCTGCCGCAAATTTTCGGCCAGACGCCCGGCCAGCCAGGCCACGAACCGTTCGCTGAACAGGATGGACCGGATGAGCGTGTCGATGTGCAGATAGATTTCCTGCCTGGTTCCGGCGCCAAGCAGCGTATCGATTTCCTGCCGCCCGAGATCGTTCAGCCGGTCGGCAACGGCGGCGGTAAATTTTTCCTCGAACTCACGGCTGGCCAGATAGTTGTTGATGCCCTCGCCCACCTGATATTTCAGGGTCTTGACGCCCACCTGGAAATAGGAGCGGAAACGATGGGGGGTGAGTTCCGGCAGCGGACCAAAGTCACGGGCAAAGAGTTCGCGGACCTTACGTTCCGCCAGCAGGGCAAGATGTCCTTGGAAGGGTTTCTTGGCAAAGGCGGCCGCGATATCCTTGCTGGTCAGGAGATGACGGCTCACCAGCTCCCCGATGCTGACCGCCAGATGGCGCTGCCGGGAAGGGATGACGCCGGGGGTCATCGGCATGCGGATGCCGAAGATATGCCAGGGCTGTAACGGCCGAAACAGCATGCGGATGGCTATCTTGCTGGCGAGGTAGCCGATCAAGGCCCCGATGCAGGGGTGGGCCAGAGAGCTAAGCAGGGCGGGATTGAGAGTGAACACGGTGGTATTCCCTGAAGAAGGCGGTTACGGCGAAAAGATGAGCGGCAGCAGGTCTTCGGGCCGGGCAACGAGGTGCTTCGCTCCGGTCCGGACCAATTCGGCCTGGTCGCGAAATCCCCAGAGCGCGCCTGCCGCATCCATGCCGGCGGCTTGGGCGGTGCGCATATCGACGCCGCTGTCGCCGACATAGAGAATTCGCGAAGGATCGAGTTGAAGCAGGCGGGCGATTTCCAAGGCGCCGGCCGGATCGGGCTTTTTTGGCACACCCTCCCGTTGCCCGAGCAAGGGATCGAAATGCCAGCAGGTCAAAAGCCGCTGTACGCAAAGGCGGGTGAAGGCGTCGGGCTTGTTAGACAGGACGCTCATCCGTACGCCCCCGGCTGCCAAGCGGTCGAGGAGATCGGCGATGCCGGGATAGGGAGCTGACCGGTGGCGCCAGACCCGGGCATAGGTTTCCTGAAACGCCGCCAACGCGGCCGAAACCGTTTCGGCATCGCGCCGGTCGGCCGGAAGCATGCGCTCCACCAGGGTGTGAAGGCCGTCGCCGACAAAATGCCGATAGGCGTCAACCGGGTGCGGGGGCGCTCCCTGGTCGGTCAGCACCTGATTGGCCGCGGACGCCAAATCATCCAAGGTGTCGAGCAGGGTTCCATCCAGATCGAACAGGACAGCATTATACCGCATGGCAGGTTTTCTCCTCAATGCTCACTCTTCCCTTCGCCACCTCGGCTGCGCCTTGCGCCGCGGGTGCGCCAACAGTGCCGCCACTATAACCAAACGGCTTGAAGGACGTAAATATCTTTTCCCTTGCCTGGCCCGGGAGCTTGTCTACCTCATTTGCCACTGTCTCCGGCATTTAAAAGCTAGGGACTTGAAAAGATGAATATTTTACGATATACAGTGGACAGGCTGGGTACGGGACCAGATGTCCCGGTGTCTGCCCACGGCTTGCCCTGCCCTTCCCTATCCCTTTTCTGCGGCGCCCATCAATGAACCCGGAAAACTCCCCCCCACCCGCCATGATCGACCTCATCAAGGTGAGCAAGGTCTATCCCCCCAATGTTCAAGCCATTTCCGATGTTTCCCTGACCATCGCCAAGGGAGAGGTCGTCTTTCTCATCGGCATGAGCGGCGCCGGTAAGACCACTCTGCTCCGCCTGATCAGCCGGATGGAAAAACCGACCAAAGGCATGGTCGATGTCGCGGGCATGGATGTGATTAAACTGTCGGAACGCGACATTCACCTGCTGCGGCGCAAGGTCGGCATGGCCCATCAGGATTTCAAACTGCTGCCCGAGCGAACCGTGGCCGACAACATCGCCATTGCCCTTGAGGTGGTGTACTGCCCCCAGTCCCTCATCGAAAAAAGAATCCAGGAGCTTCTCGAGCAGCTCGACCTGACTAAGAAATACAACACCCGAGCCGGCGAGCTCTCGCGAGGCGAACAACAGCGGGTGTCCATTGCCCGCGCCGTGGCCAACAATCCTGAAATCATCCTGGCCGACGAACCGACCGGCAATCTCGATGCGGAAACCACCGCGCGGGTCATGGCTCTTTTCGAACAGCTCCACCGCAGAGGGGCGACCCTGCTCATTGCCACCCATGACCGGGCGCTGTTCCACGACACCCCGCACCGGGTCATCGAACTTCGTTTCGGGCGCATTCTGTCCCAGAGCAAGACCGAAGGAAGCTACGACGATCTGGGCGAGCTCGCGCCTGCGCTCGAGGAGATCGAACCGTGAGATTCTGGGCCGTCGTCATCCGCCACGCCTGCCGCAACATGCTGCTCACCTGGAAATCGCAGGGCATGACCCTGTTCACGGTTTCCCTGTCGGTGCTCATCTTTTCCTTTTTCTATCTCGTCTACGTCAACGCGCTGCATATCGGCGAACAACTGGGCGATGACCTGCGGCTGGTGGTGTATCTGGACGAGGCGCCCCCGTCCCCGCTCCAAGAGGAATATCGGCGCAAAATCCTCAAATTCGACCAGGTCGAGCGCATTGAGTTCATCAGCCGCGAGCAGGCATTCAAGCGATTCGAGCACATTCTGGGCCCGGGCAGCGATGTGCTGACCGGCGTACCCACCGATTTCCTGCCGGCCTCAATTGAGGTGTACCCGGTCCGGACCTTGGACAGCCTTTCCCGGATCAAACGATTTTCCGACTACCTTCAGACCTTGCCCGGCGTGCTCAAGGTTCAGTACGGCAAGGAATGGATTGAGCGTTTCTATGCCTTCATCCAGCTGATGCGGGTCATCACCCTGCTCTCCGGATCACTGCTCATCATGACCACCACCTTCATGGTCGCCCACACCATCCGCCTCACCCTGTTCGCCCGGCAACAGGAACTGGAACTGCTCCGCCTGGTCGGCGCCACCAACAATTACATCCGCACCCCCTTCCTGCTGGAAGGGGCGCTCCAGGGAGGAATCGGGGCCTGCGGCGGCCTGGGCGCCCTGCTGGTTCTCTACAACTGGATATCCCTCCAGTTCGCGGGACCGAATGCCATTTCGTTGCCGGCCTTTGCCTTTTTCAAATGGCCGGTGGTGGTCGCCATCATCGGTCTGTCCACCTTGTTGTGCATTGCCGGCAGTTTTTCGGCGATCAGACGATTCCTCCATCTCTGATGCCGCCCGCCATGCCGCTCCGCATAGCCCTCCCGCTCCTTCTAGCCGTCGTCAGCCTGGCCGCCCACGGCCTGCATGCCGCCGAAGCGAAGAAAAATCCGCCGACGGCGATCAAAATTGCCGCCGCCATCCAGCCCCAGGAATCTTCGGGCCAACAGGACGCCTCGCCGCAAACAAGCATCATCTCCATCGGCAAACTCAGGGAGGAAATTTCCAGACATCAGGAAAAAATCGAGCAAACCGGCAGCGAAGAGCATTCCCTGCTCAAGGAACTGGCAACGCTGGACAACAAAATCAACCAACGAAAAACCCAGGTTGCAGCCCTGCAGGACCGAGTTCGGGAACAGGCGCGGGTCATCGCCGCCAAGGAGCAGGAACTGGCGGCTGTGACTCAAAAAACCGATGCGTTGCGCGAACATCTGATCAAACGGCTCCGGTCGTTCTATCTCAACGGCACAACCGGCTTTCTCAACGTCGTCTTCTCCAACGCCACCATCCCGGCAATCATGGTGGCCAACGACGCCTATCACTCGCTGGCCACCTACGACCAGGCGCTGTTTGCCGAGTACCGCTCCCGCATTGCCGAGCTTGACCGGGCTAAGCGAGCCCAGGAACTGGAGCAATCGATCCAGGAACACCTGCTGGCCGAAGCTGCCGCCGAACAGGAAGAACTGCTGCAGACCGCTGCCGAAAAAAACAGCATGCTCAAGCGCATCCAGACCGAGAAAGGGTTGTACGAACAGGCGCTGCGGGAGATGAAAAAGGCGGAGAACGCCCTCCTCGCCACCTTAAACAAGCAGAGTCAGACCCCCGGATTCGCCACCATCGGCTTCGGCGCCCAAAAGGGCAACCTGCCGCCGCCGCTCTGGGGCAAAGTGGTCCGCCGTTTCCATGAGCCGCCCAAGGATAGCGAGGACACGACCTTCTCCCAAGGCATCACCATCCTGCCGTCGACCACGACGGAAGTGTTTGCCGTCTATGGCGGCCTGATCATTTTTTCCGGATACATGAGCGGCTACGGCAAGGTCGTCATCATCGAGCACGACCAGGATTATTATAGCATTACTGCCCGACTCGACGATCTCATGGTCCAGGATGGCGACGAGGTCAGACAGGGGCAGATCATCGGAGCCACCGGAGAGACGCTCACCCCTTTCGGCCAGGGGGCCTATTTTGAAATCCGCCGCGGCACCCAACCGGAGAATCCCCTCGACTGGATTCGGCCCGGCGCTCTGCCCGCTCGCTGAGCAAGCGACTGCGGCCATCGTTTTTCCAGAGAGGACACAATAACCGTTGCCACCCTCGGTATTTCTCGTTAGATTGAACAATTTTAGAATTTCCTGGCAATTTCCATCCCATTACGGTTTCACTCTGTCCATAGGCGCCCCGCTTTCCAACCTCTGACTTTATTTCCGCCACCCGGTTCGCTCTTACCCCCATGAAACGCCTTCTCACCCTCCTGCTCGTCGGTTTATGCTGCATCTGGACTCCCGCCCACGCCGACGACAGTAAGCAGGATCGCGACATCTACCGCGACCTGGAAACCTTTGCCAACGTCCTGACCCTCATCCAACAGTATTATGTGGATGAGATCGATTCCAACAAGGTGATCACCGGCGCGATCAACGGCATGCTCGGCTCGCTCGATCCGCATTCGGCGTACATGACGCCCGAGGATTTCAAGGATCTGGAAGAGGAGACCTCGGGCAGCTTTACCGGCATCGGCATCGAAATCTCCATCCGCGACGGCGTGCTCACCGCCGTGGCCCCCATCGAAGGCACTCCGGCCGACCGCCAGGGCATCAAATCCGGCGACCAGATCGTCCGCATCAATAACGAACTCACCAAGACCATGACCCTGATGGAGGCCATAAAGAAGTTGCGCGGCGTTAAAGGCACACCGGTCACCATCACCGTTCACCGACAGGAATGGAAGGAACCCAAGGATCTCACCCTGATCCGCGAGGCGATCCCTCTGGTCTCGGTCAGGTACACGGAGCTGGAACCCGGCTTTTCCTATATCCGGGTCTCCAACTTCCAGGCCACCACCACCAAGGATCTGCGCAACGCCCTGAAAAATCTTAAAAAGAAACACCGCATCCTCGGAGTGGTCCTTGATCTGCGCAACAACCCCGGCGGCCTGCTCGACCAGGCGGTCAAAGTGGCTGATCTCTTTCTCGACAAAGGCGTCATCGTCTCCACCAAGGGGCGCAACAAAGAAGAACAAATGGTGTTCGAGGCGCATCCTGGCGACGGCTACAGCGATTTCCCCATGGTCGCGCTGGTCAACGGCGGCTCGGCTAGCGGCTCGGAGATCGTGGCCGGCGCGCTCCGGGATCATAAGCGGGCGGTCATTATGGGCACCATCACCTTCGGCAAGGGCTCGGTCCAGACCATCCTGCCTCTGCCCGAAGGCGCCGGACTCCGGCTGACCACCGCCAAGTACTACACGCCCAATGGCGAGTCAATCCAGGCCACAGGCATCAAGCCCGATATCGTGATACCACTGACCTCCCAAGGCGACACGGCCGCCCTCCAGTCACCTCCGGCCAAGACCATCAGAGAAAAGGATCTGCCTCACCACCTGGAAAACGACAAGAGCGGCAAGAAGCCATCTGAGGCCGCGGATAAGACGGGCGATGGTGGTGACGAGGAAGAGCTCCGGCAGATGGAAGATATCCATCAGATCGCCAAGAGAATGGAGCAGGACAACCAATTGCAGGCCGCCTTCACCACCTTGAAAGGGCTCGCCCGTTCTGCAGGACAGCAGCAGAAATAACAGGTGGACAATGGCGCGATGTCATCATTGCCTTGAATTTTACTCGGATTTTTTTTTGTCTCTACCAGGCTGTTGAAATAGCCCATTTTTTGTTTAACGGTTGTACTGTTCCGACTGATATTTGATCTTTGAGCTTGTGGTTATAACTCTTTTTGCCGTGGCTACATCCTGTTTGAATCGCCCAACAGTGCAATACCGCTCAAAGGAGCGGTTTTCTCCTTATCCAGAGGCACAATATCCGCCTGATCCTCAAAAAATTAAGGGAAAAGTTGTTTCTTTTTTTTTACCAGCTTGCTTTTGGCGGCCTGGCGCCGCTTTGATTGCCGCAAGCCAGCTGCCGCTTTGCCGGCTCCTGTCTTCTGAAATAGGGTTTCTTCAGGAACGACTAAGTACTGTTGGACTCGCATGAACCAAATTTCAAGATTCCCATAATATGTTATTTTTTTATAACTATTTAAGATATTTTGCATTTTTCTGCATAAGGAGGAGATGGCATTAGCTACCCTCACGTTATTGCATCCGGGCTACTGCTGGCTCTTCTGTTCATGATTTTTGCCCAAGCTTTGATGCTGCGCTACCGGGGCATCAATGCCTTTGTGCGCGGACCGGAGTATACCGCGTTCGGCACTTATTACCTTGTCTTTGCATATGCGGTTCTGGCTTGCTCCTTTTCCTGGCCCTTTCCCCCCTTCATGGGGCAGGAGCTCTGGCGGAGCCCCGCCATGTCATGGGCCGGAATTCCACTGTGTCTTGCGGGCACGGCAGGATACGGACTGTGCATCGCTTCGCTCAAAGATTCATTCCGCATTGGCATCGACGCAAATACGCCGGGAAGACTGATCACCGGCGGCATCTTCAGGTACAGCCGCAACCCGCTTTACCTATCCCTGCTTACTTTGTACCTGGGTCTGCTGCTGGTCTTCGCCAATGCGGCCATGGCAGTTAACCTGGGCATTTCGGTGTTCCTGATTCTGAGACAAATTTTCAGGGAAGAAAAATTTTTATTCCAGCGCCATGGCGAGGAGTACGCCGCATATTGCCGTAAAACCAGGCGTTTTTTCGGCAGATGCTAAACCAGGCGGTCATATGGCTTACATAATAATGGGGCCAATCTTCCGTTTGATTTGGTAACGGTAATAAAGATTCACCATCAGATAAAACACATACCTGGCTGGTCTGCGCAAAAAACGCCTATGCAGCAGGCAGCGCTGGACTATGCGCCGTAACGAATAGACTTGGTTATATATTTCCCAGAACATGGCGGTGATTTCTTCCATTGTCATGGTTGGATGACGTATCACCGCCCTGGTGGGGGTGTACTTACAAACATCTTCCTCGGTGAGCCGTCCGGCAGCGCGCATCTCGTTGTAAAAATCCGTACCCGGTATTGGGGTCATTATGTAGAATTTTGGCGTAATGATGCAGGATTGTTCAGTAAATTCCACCGTATCAGCAAGAGTTTCCGGCGTATCACCGTCCAGGCCCACCATCATCTCACTGGCGATCTCAATACCGCTTTCTCTGACCTTGGCAAGCTGTTCCAGATACTTTGCAGGATGACACCAGCCTTTGCCGATCTCTTCCAGGTTGCTCTGGCTGACGCTCTCCAGTCCGAAGCTCAAGGTGCTGCAACCGCTTTGCGCCATCAGTTCCAGCAATTCCTGGTTGTCGGCGATATCCAATGCGCATTGCGACATCCATTCCATGCCCAAGCCGGCAATCTCTCTGCACAATTTTTTCAGGTAGCCAGGATCGGCCGCAATATTGTCGTCCAACAATAAAAAACGATTGAAGCCCAAACTTTTGACGTGGCGTATATCACGCATGACCTCGGCAATATCGCGCTTGAGGTATGCACCCCGGTACATGCAGGCTATTGAGCAGAATTTGCAGCGGTGCGGACAGCCGCGCCCAGCCTGCACCGGAAGGAAATCGCCGATGCGCTTGGGCAGAATCAGGTCATAACGCGGCAACGGAGTGGATAGGCTGACCAGCTTTTTTTCATAAAACCGTTTCAGGTTTATATTTTCAAAATCGCAAATGAGTTTCGCCCAGACCTCTTCGGCGTCTCCGATAAGCACGCTGTCAAAAAGCGAGCCAGAGATTTCCGGGGCCAAGCTGAACATGGGGCCACCTGCTATGACGGCCTTGCCTTGTCTTTTGAATTCCGCGGCGATTTCTCTGCTCCGGTTGGCGGCGTGGCCCATGCCGCCGCAGGCGATTAAACTGGCATCGGAGTTAAATGGTATGTCTTCTATGGTTTCCAGGCAAATTTCGCACTCCCAATCCTGCGGAGTAAGGGCTGCCAGCAAAGGATACGCCAGCCCCACAAAGTACAGCTTGCGCTTTTTAATGAGATGGCCCCGATCATCATAGATGGTGGGCTGTATGAACAGTACTTTCTTTTTCATGGGCGCGATTCACGGATCATTTTTACATATTGCCCGCTTATGGCGATTATCCCGCGCAAGATGCGAAAATAGGCTCCAAGGCCATGTTTACGTAAAATATGCAGGTGCATGCCCGGCCCGAGGGAGGTCTTATAGTACACCCGCATGATATTCCTGTAAAATTCGGCAGGGGACATCGCAAGCGGCTTGATCATCAGATGGGCCAGATCCCAAAGTTCATGGCGCTCCCTGGGTATGACAAGCTGATTTTTGTATTGCTCAAAACAGGCTGTACCTGGCAGTGGCGTCAGTGGCTGTATGTTGATAATGGGCCTTTTGAACCGTTTCAAAAAATTGATGACGTTGTCAAAATCGTCGCGGTCCCAATCCGGCATGGCAATGAGGCCGCAATAACAGTGCATGCCCAAGTTCTCAATGATCTCTATGGCCCTGACGTTTATGGTTACTGAACTGTTCTTGCCAATACTGATCAGGTCTTTTTCACTGAACGCCTCGATGCCTACAAAGACCGCATGCAGACCAACATCGCGCAAGCGCTGCATCACGTCCGGGTTTTCCGCCACAAAATCGGCACGGCCAAAGACGATAAAGGTTTTATTGATGTCCGCCTCCTCCATCAGACGGCAAAATTCCAGCACACGCTCCCGACGCAACAAAAAAACATCGTCCACCACATATACATTGGGCTCCTCAATAGTTTTGAATTCTTCGATAACCTCGCGCAGATCCCGTTCAAAATAATTTTTTTGGGTGATGCAAATGCAATAACAGAAATTGCAGTTAAAGGGGCAGCCGAAAGAGGTTTTGATGCTGGCGCAGCGGCTTAAATAGCTATAACTATAATTTTTTCGATATTTCCTTGTTTTGCCGCGATCAGGGAAGGAAAATGGGAATTCCATCTCTAAAGGCGGGCGCTCCTTGCCTTTCCGCCATACTCCAGGAATGGTTGAACGGATGTGGTCAAGAACTCTGGCCCGCCCCTCGAAATCGGAAGGGTCTGCCCCCTCCAACAAGACCAGAAGGTGCTCCATGCTGGTCATGGCGTTTCCCTGTATGACCAAATCAATGCGCGGATCGTAAAAATCGCCGGGGTTCACCTCGGCATGCACCCCGCCTATCATGGTGACCATACTCGGATCAAAAGCATGTACTCGACCAGACAAATCTTTGACTACAGCCACATGCGTCAGATAGGACGCAAAACCCACAAGGGTATATTTTTTTTGCGCCAAAAAATATTCCAACGCCCTTTTTTCCAGAATAAGATCCACAATATCGGCGTGATGTCCCAACTGTTCGACCCGGGCCGCAATGTATTCCAACTCCAGGGGTTCACAAATCATCATACTGTGCAGATTGATGCTTTCTTTGTGCGGCTTTGGCCGCACCAGCAAAATATTCATGAATTGCCGTCCTTCAGGTGCACAGGTGTGGTTTTGAAAACACTGAAGCTATCTTCGGGCATAGGCTTGTAGCGCAGTAACGGAGCAAAAATCTTGAGCATAAAGTTTACTACCGGATTGGAATGACTGGCCAGTATATAGATGTACTTGTAACGGCAGCCCACTCGGAGTTTTGCCTCTTCCGCGGTCTGGCCGAAATCGATGCGCTTAAAGCCGTTTTCGATGCCGTAGCGGATAATTTCCAACAGCATGCGGGTATAGGCGTCATGGCGGGAAGCCAAATCCGCGTCAGAGCCGGTGAATTCAAAAATCAGCTCATCTCCATTTTGCAATAACTGATAAAAGGCCACCGGCCTGCCGGAGTCGTCTTCCATGACAAAAATATCAAAAAAATCCCCACGAAAAAACTCCAGGCTCAGCGTTTCAATGACATAATCGGCCCGCTTCAGCGTTTGCAGATACAGGGAGTATAAATCATCGCCAAAGTGGCTGTTGTCCATCAGCCTATAAATCCTCAGTCCGGAGGATCTTTTAAGGGCTTTTTTACAGCGATTGCGATAGTGGCTGCGCAAGTCAGCCATATAGCCGTCGAAATCGCTCCAGCGCAAATCCATCACGCAACTCGGGCAAGTCATCATCTGCACGAAACCTGGCGCCCTGATATCGCCGGGCAGGTTGAACACCAGGCGCATACCCTTGAGTTCGCGAACAAAGGCAAAAAAGAGTTCGCTGCGGCCCGTGCCCAGATGTACCCCAGGCCGCCCCACGGACAAAGGCACATAAACAAAACGGGAAAGCGCCTGCAAAGAAAGCCTGGTGAACTGGGTAATCACGAATTTTTTTCGGGTGAACAGCACGAATCGGGTGTCCGGAGCGCCGTAATTATCCGTCAACATGTAGTAGCGGCTCTCGTGCACGTCGCTTCGCCCTTCCATGAAGCGTAAAAAGAAACGTCTCAGGTAAATGTTGCCGGCCAGACCCTGATCCCAGCTTTCCGGCAGGTCGGCAGCCGCAGTGAATTCAAGCGGCCTCATGCGCGCCCTGCCACATTGCCGTCGAGCCTCCATTCATAGACCACATAATGCCGCAGGGCATGACGGCACAAAGTCCGGCAGAAGCGAGTGGACTTGAAGTTATCGTCCCACACGAAACTGGTTTCTCCGCCCAAGTAAACTCCGTTGACCTGCTTGAAAACCTCATGTATCAACCCCAATGCAACGCCTGTGTTCTTATATTCAGAGAGGACGCCGATAGTATTTATCATGAATTCTCTGATCCGCCCGCCAAAGAACTTGCAACGCAGAAAAAACAAGAATGGGTTGATGCGGCTGTTGTCCGGTATGACCTCGTTGAAGTTCGGATGCCATATGACGAATCCGATTTCTTTTCCATCTTTCATGGCGTAGATGATATTGTTGTTTTTCAGCAAAGGCCGTATTGCCCGGATCATCTCGTAAGATTCACGGATGTTCTTATGAAAATAAAAACGCGTATCCTTTAGTGTTTTGTTGAACAAATCCCCTAAGGTCGCCATCTCCCGCTTCAGGTCATTCAAGTGGATCAGGCGGTAGGATATGCCGGAATAGGCGCGTTCAATCAGCTTTTTCGGCAGGTCAAAGATTGCGGGATCGGCGTAATATGTCGTCAGGGTATGTTCGATAAAGCCGCGCTCTGAAAAGTACTCCGGGTAATACTCCGGACTGTAGGCCCCGGAAAATGCTGCCGGCAGATTCTGATGATCCTGCAAAAAACCGACTCCATAGGTGAGATGGCCATTCATCCCGATTATCACCTTCTCTACGCCCCATTCTCCCGCCAGACGCGAAGCCCTCTCCAAAAGCAGATCAATCGCGCCCGGTTTTCCAGGCAAGGCTTCAAAACAACTCAACTGGAGCGCGTCCATTCGTGGATGACGCAGCAAAACAGCTCTGGCGACAAAATGTCCGGCATCAAAAATCAGCACGGGCTCCAATTGGCAGTCCCGGCTGAAGGAATCTTTTTTATACAAGAAATTGGCCGCAACGTGGTTGAAGTTGTCCCTATTAGCCTGATGCCGGGCATAAACGCGGTAATACAAGTCAATAAATTCTTTTTTCAGGCGTTTTGTGTTCACTCTGACCAAGTGCATAGTATTTTTACATTCTTGAAAATAAAAAGTTCTTGAAAAGGGTGTGGGGAAAACTTCTTTCAAGAAGTTTTCCCCACACAAAATTTCCCATGTTTTATCTGCTCCTGCGGCTGGCCTGGTCACTTCAGCCTGAGGCTGTCCGTATTGGCAACTGATAGATTGGCCCGTTATTCAAGCCGCTGATTTCTGCGGCTGAAAAGAGTTTGGCGCTGTTGCTGCAAGCGATATTGAAGGAAAAAACGCCGTATGCCAACCGTAAAGGCGGTCCCAGATGGGAGCCATCGCGTAGTGATGCGTGGCATCCAGCAACACGTTCACCAGACCGTCCACCGCCTAATCTGCCGAGCGTAACGCAGCTGCCGGAAGGCTAAGATACGTGCCGAGGGATGACTTAAAATTACGGTTTCGATTGCAAGGCGCGTCAATGAGACTGGCCCGGATCAGGCCAGGCCCAGTTCGCGGAGCATGTTGACGTTTCCGGTCCAGTTCCTGCTCACCTTGACCCACAAGTGGAGCCGCACGCGGCAGTCGAGCAACCGTTCGATGTCGGCGGCTGCGCTTTTGCGGATCGCCGCCAGCATTGCCCCCTTCTGCCCCACCAGAATACCCTTCTGAGAATCCCGCTCCACCAGAATCGTGGCTCGGATGACCACCGGATTGCCTTCCTCGAAGGTATCGATGACCACGGCGGTCGAATACGGAATCTCGTCGCGGGTCCGCAAAAAGATCTTTTCCCTGATGGTTTCGGCCGCGATGAACCGTTCGCTGACATCGGTGGGGGTATCGTCCGGATAATATTGCGGTCCTTCAGGCAAAAGGCCCACCAATTCCGCCAACAGGGCGTCGACCCGTGTGCCGTGGAGCGCCGAGATGGGGACAATGGCGACAAAGGCGTGCAAGCCACGGTACCAATCGATCACCGGCAGCAACCGCTCCGAGGGCAATAGGTCCATTTTGTTCAAAGCCAGCACCACCGGACAGGCGACCCGGTCGAGGTAGCCCCGGAGTTCCTCGGCCCACTGCTCCTGTTTGGCCACAGGCACTTCGGTGCTGTCCGCCAGGAACAAAACCGCATCCGCATCCGAAAGACTCTCCAGCGCCACCCGCACCATCTGCCGGTTCATTTCTTCCCGGGCCGAGTGCAGGCCAGGTGTGTCCAGCAGAATGATCTGATAGCCGCTGCCGGTGACAATCCCCATGATGCGATTGCGGGTGGTTTGCGGTTTCGGCGTGACAATGGCGATCTTTTGCCGGAGCAGTTGGTTGAGCAAAGTCGACTTGCCAACATTGGGGAGACCGATGATGGCCACCACCCCCGAGCGGTGCGGTGCACTGTTCAATGACGCTCCTTTTGACGGCCGTGGCCGGATCGGAAAAGAAAAGCATGACAAAGAGAGGGAATCCTGCTATCCACTGTAGCTTACCATGACCTCCCAACTTCGCAACGTGTTACGATGATCACCCCTGGCAGCCTCATAGAATTCATCGATGGCGGCAGGTTTTTCTGCGGCCTGGTTTCCAGCGTAGCCGAGAAGAAAATTCATCTGATCAGCCAGAACGGACGCGAAATCAATCTGCCGGAGGCCAGAATCCTGAGCGTATCGCACCAGATCTATCCCAGCGAGACCAGCCGGGAGGCGACTGCCGCCCTGCTGCGGAAGCGCAGCGACGACCGTTTCGCCCTGGCCGAGAACATCGACCTGGAACCGCTGTGGGAAATCGTCCAAGAGGAGACCGGCAGCGAATTTTCCTCCGAATTTCTTTCCGAATTGCATTTCGGCGGCGCGGTGGACGACGACCATCGGGCCGCCTTTTTGCGGGCTGTTTTTTTCGATCCACTGTTTTTCAAATACAAAAACAGCAAGATCGTCGCCCACACCCCGGAACAGGTCGCTCACCTGCGGCTGCAACGGCAGCGGGAACAGGAAAAGGCGCTGCTGCTAGACCAGGCGGCGCGAGGATTCCTGGCAATCATGCGGGGCAGCGCCATCGATGACTCCGATTGGCCGGATCGAAAACGATGCCTGCAATGGCTTGTCCAATCGGTCCTGTTCGGCAGCGAGGTTCCCGAGGACGAATTCATTCGCCAGAGCCTGAAAAAGGCCGGCCTGACAGCGCCCCATGCCGGCCACGAACTGCTGGTCAAGGCCGGGATCTGGGACCAGGACGAAAATCTGGCCCTGCTCCGTTCCGACCAGCCAGTCGAATTTCCCGATCCCTGCCTCCAGGTCACCGAAACCCTGCGGGAAGCAACGGCCAAAGAACTGTTCGCCGATCCCAAACGCAAGGATCTGCGCGACCTGCCCGCCCTGACCATCGATGGCACTTCCACTCGCGATTTTGACGATGCCATTCACATTGTCCGCAAGGAAAACGGCCAGGTGGAAATCGGCATTCATATCACCGACGTCAGCCACTACGTGCCGGTCAAGAGCCCACTTTTTGCCGAGGCCAAGGAACGTTCGACCTCGATCTATTTCCCCGAGGGGCACATTCCCATGCTGCCCAAGCAGCTGTCGCTCGACTTGTGCAGCCTGATCCTGGGCAGGGTGCGTCCGACCCTCAGCTTTCTCGTCACCTTAAATCCAGATGGCAGCCTGGTCCATTCCACCATCGTGCCGGCGGTTATCGAAGTCAAACGCCAGTTGAGCTACCGCGAGGCGGACGGCCTGATGGACCAGGATCCCGAGCTGATGGCTCTCAATGTGGTCCGGCAGCAGCTGCGGCAGCAGCGGGTTGATCACGGCGCCCTGTTGCTCTCCCTGCCTGACGTCAACATCGATATCCGCGACCGCAGCCATATCCAGGTCTATCTCTCACCAGTGGACACGCCGGCCCGCAATCTGATTTCCGAATTCATGATCCTGGCCAACAGCCTTACCGCCTCTTACCTGACGGCGAGGGAAGCGCCCGGACTGTTCCGCTCCCAGCCTCCGCCGCGCAAGCGCATCATCGCCGGCGTCCAGAACAGCCTTGCCGACATCGCCCACCAGCGGCGCTATCTTGCCCGAGGCGAGCTGACCTCGCATCCCAAGCCGCACAGCGGCCTCGGCCTGAACAGCTACACCACCATCACCTCGCCGATCCGTCGCTTCCTCGACCTGGCCATGCAACACCAGTTGAGCCACATGCTCCACGGCCGCGGCATCCTTTTTTCCAGCGAGGAATGCAAAGCCTTCACCGGCATTATCCAGCAAAAACTCGCCCGGGCCAATGCCATCCGTCAGCAACGGCATCGCTACTGGATTCTTCGCTACCTCGCGCCCAAAGAGGGACAACGGGTCAACAGCCTGGTGGTCGGCGTCGGCCCGCAGCGGGTCAACCTGCTCCTCTGCGACTGCCTGTTCGATGTCGACCTGCCGCCCAATCCGGCTTTTCCGATTGATCCCGGCGATATCATCCGCATTAAACTCGTCCGGGTGCGACCCCTGGACAACGTCCTCAGGGTTGAGTGGTAGCCATGCTCATTCTCCCCCTTTTTTCTCTTGGCCCACCGCCTACAGCGGGGCCGAAGACATCGTTCCGGCCGGCGGACAAGGCGCACGGCCGCCACTTCCCGCCGACCGGAACGGCGCTTGTCATGGACAAATATCTGCCGATCAGGTATATGCTCTGGGTATATTTTCACTTGATTTTCTCCCGAGCACAGGCACTGAGACACGTATCCCCAAAAATGAAATTTTTCGACATCCGGCTGCTCTTCCTCTGCGGATTTCTGCTGGCATTCCATCCCGGACTGCCACGGGCCATAGCAGGAGAACCACCTGAAATTAAAGACATCATCATTACGACCTCCGAATCCGATCTTCTGCTCTTTGCCACGGTGAAGAACGGTTTCACCCCAGAAATGCTCAACGATGTCCGCGACGGCATCCCGGTTGTGTTCACCTTCCATATGGAATTGATCAAGACCGACGGCAAATGGTTCAACACCACTTTGGTCGAATCGGCGGTCACTCACACCCTTTCCTACGACGCGGCCAGCAGTACCTATAAGGTCACTCTCTCCGGCCAGGATGGCAAGATCGTGACCACCGCCGATCTGGATCATGCCAGGCAGCTCATGGCCGAACTCAACGGCGTCAAGGTGATCGCGCTCACCCAGTTGGTGCCCGATGCGCCCTATGCCATTCATTTCAAGGTGACCTTGAAAAAAGGATCGCTGCCTTTCGGCATTCACCGCCTGCTTCCCATCGCCGCCCTTTGGGATTTCGAAACCGATTGGCGGACTATCGAATTCAGGTACTGACCTTTCGTTCCGGCCGCCGATGCTCACCCCGGAACAGAGAAAAAAGAAGCAGCGGTTGGTGCGGTTCACCATCGCTTCCTGCCTCCTGCTGATTCCGGTGCTGGGCTATGTCCAGCGCGGCCTGCTCAGCGGCGATTTCAATCTGCCCATTTCCAGCACCATCCTGATCTTTGCCCTGATCAACATCAACGGTCTGCTGTTGCTGCTCATGCTCTACCTGGTGCTGCGCAACCTGGTGGAACTGATCTTCGAGCGCAACCAAAATATCCTCGGTTCCCGGTTGCGCACCCGGCTGGTGATCTGCTTCATTTCGCTGTCGTTTATTCCCACCGCCATCCTCTTTTGGGTGGCCCTGCGTTTCGTCTCCACCTCCATGGACTACTGGTTCAACGCCCAGGTGGAAGATTCGCTGCAATCCTCGCTCAAACTGGCGCAGACAACCCTCCACGACAGCAGCGAGCAGGCCGAATACACCAGCCGGAATCTCGCCTCGATTCTGGAAAGCGGCACCTTGGACCTGTCCGACATGAAGGCCCTGGAGCGGTTTTTTACAAAGACGCTTGCCATAGATCTGCCGGGCGCTCCGGATTCCATCCTCCTGCTCGACAGCGAACGAAATCTGCTCATCTCGGTGGCCGGGCCGCGCCTCCAGGCCATAGCACCTCCCCCTCCACCCTCGGAGGCCCTGCGCCTGACCGCCACTCTCGACCGCACGGAAGTGGTCACCCAGAAAACCGCCCTGGGCGAGCTGATCGAGGCGATCGTGCCGGTGGAGGTCAACCTGGAGACTCCGCAGACCTGGTTCCTGGTCACCTCGGTCCTGATCTCCGCAGCCCGGCTTGAGGCCATGCAGTCCATTTCCGAAGGGATCACCGGCTACCAACAGTTGGTCATGCTCAAGGCGCCAATCAAATTCAGCCTGATCATCATGCTGCTGATCATCTCTCTGCTGGTGCTCTTCGGGGCGATCTGGTTCGGGTTTTACATCGCCCGCGGCCTCACCGGCCCCATCAAGAAACTGGCCGAGGCCACCCGGCGGGTCGCCGACGGCGACATGGATTTCATCGTCGAAAAGGAGGCGGACGACGAGATGGGCATGCTGGTCGATTCCTTCAACTCCATGACCACGAAAATTCTTGCGTCGAACCGGCAACTGGCCCGGACCCACGAGGCGCTCCGCGACAGCAACGAGGTGTCGGAACAGCGCCGCCGCTACCTGGAAACCATCCTCGAAAATGTGGCCGCCGGGGTCATCGCCCTGGACGAAAACAACCGGATCACCACCATCAACCGCTTTGCCGAGGAGTTGTTGGCCATCGAACCTGCCTCCTTCCTGGGCCGCGATTTCCATTTTGCCCTGCCCAAGCAGCATGTGCTGATCGTCGAGAGTTTCATCAATGAACTGCTGACCAGCGGCAAATCGACCATCGAGCGCCACCTGCGGGTAACCATCCGCCGGGGGGAAACCCTGTCGCTCCAGGTCAATGTGACCCGGATGGTGGATGACCGCCAGCAGCCCGTCGGCATTGTCATCG
>Ga0123354_10000087_pt1 | contig 68259 bp, 72 predicted proteins | sample TergutLab28metaG_2_FD_97872 | JGI IMG/M metagenome (GOLD analysis project Ga0123354, IMG submission 97872) | Labiotermes labralis P4 segment gut microbial communities from Petit-Saut dam, French Guiana - Lab288 P4 | ecosystem: Host-associated > Arthropoda: Insects > Digestive system > Gut ... | reverse complement strand
TGTGGGGCTGATCAGCCGAAGAAGAGCAGCCGTTCCAACAGGGATGAGTGATTGGTGCGACGCAAGCGCGTGAGGAAAGGAGCAAAATCGATGCCGTAGCGTTGCTGGAAATCGGCACTGTGCTTCCGGGCGCTTCTGAGCCTTGCCCGTGAAATGTCGCCGGCAAAGCCCAGCAGGATGACGTTGCTCCGTTTTTTGATCTGCATCCGCAGCAGCCGGCCTTCGCATCCCTCCCAGGCCGCGCGTATGGTCTGCTCATACAACAACAGCTCGCCGCTCCACACGTTCACGGCCATCACCCCATCGGGATGGAGGCAAGCGATAAGCTTCCGGTACAGGTCGGGGTCGAACAGAGCCGGAGCCATGCATCCCGGCCCAAAGATGTCGAGGAACGCGACATGGTAGCGGCAAGGCGAGGCCAAGCGGCAAAAGTTCCACACGTCCTGGTGGATGAACCGCAGGCCTTCCCGTTGGCGCGGCAGCAAGAAGAAGTCATGGGCCAGATCGATCACCAGCCGTTCCTTCTCCACGATGTCGATCCGGGCGCCAGGGTGATGGTGGAGCAGGAAATGCGGCAGGGCTCCGCCTCCTAAACCGATGACGAGAAAGGATTCCGGCCGGGGATGGAGCAGCAGCGCGGTGGCCATCCACTGGGTATAAGCAAGCTGCAGCTCCCAGGGCCGGCGGAGGTCGATGCTGGTCTGGCGCTCCTCGGTGCCGAAGCGCAGGCTCCGCACGCCGCCCTCGTCAGTGACCAGCACCGGGTGGTCCTCGGTTCGGCCGCTATACACCAGATGGCGCATCGAATCTGCCCCCGACAAAAAAGGCCGCGGCTCCAAAAACCCAGTGCCGCAGCCTGCGATAAGCCGTCAAAAAACTGCCTGGCCGGAGCGATCCGACCCAAAAAAGCGATCACCAACCGGGGACGGCCCACAATCTCAAGTTGTTTTCATACACGATGAAAATCAGTTGCACCCCTTGAGGCTTCAGCCGCCGCCTTTGGCCGGAGCCTGCTTCTCGGTCTCGGCGACCGAACCGGCGATGGCGCCACGACTGACCTTGATTCTCACGTTCTCGGCGATTTCCAGGGTAACGACCGTGTCAGTCAGGCCGGCGATCACCCCGTGGATGCCGCCGCCAGTGATGATCCGGTCGCCCTTTTTGAGGTTGGCCAGATAATTCTGGTGTTCCTTGGCCTTTTTCTGCTGCGGACGGATGAGCAGGAAATAAAAGACGACAAAAATGAGAATCAGCGGCACGAATTGGGCAATGCTCGCCATCCCTCCTCCAACCCCCGCTGCGTCGGCGGCCCAGGCAACTCCACTCATGGACTTTCCTCCGGTTCAACTTAATATTCGGCCAATGGTTCGGCCCGTTGCTGATAAAAGACGTGCCGGAAAGCGAGAAACCGATCTCGCCGGATCGCCTCCCGCATCTCGGCCATCAACGTGCAGTAGTAGTGCAGGTTGTGGATGCTGTTCAGCTGGTACGCCAGGATCTCGCGGCTTTGAAACAGGTGGCGCAAATAGGCGCGCGAAAAATGGCGGCAGGTGTAGCAGCCGCAGGTTTCGTCCAACGGTCGCTGGTCCTGCTGAAAACAGGCGTTTTTTATAACAAGTCTGCCCTGCGAAGTAAAGAGCATTCCATTACGGGCATTGCGCGTCGGCATGACGCAATCGAACATGTCGATGCCGTGGTACACCCCTTCGACCAGGTCCTCAGGCGTGCCCACCCCCATGAGGTAGCGGGCGTGATCTGCCGGCAGCCGATCGGCGCTTGCGGCCAGCAACTCGTACATCAGCTCCTTGGGTTCCCCCACCGACAAGCCGCCCAGGGCATAGCCGTCAAAGCCGATCTCCACCAGTTGCTCGATCGCTTCCACCCGCAGCTCCGGGAACATCCCTCCCTGGACGATGCCGAACAGGTGCTGGCCGGTTTCGCTCTGGGCGGCCCGGCAGCGCCTGGCCCAGCGGGTGGTCAGGGCGGTGGCGGCGATCGCCTCGTCGCGATTGGCTGGATAGGGGATGCAGGTGTCCAGCGCCATCATGATGTCCGAGCCGAGGGCCTCCTGGACCTGGACCGCATCCTCGGGGCTGAGGAACAGCCGGGAGCCGTCGAGATGGGAGCGGAATGCCGCCCCTTCTTCGGTGATCTTGGCCAGCTCCTGCAGGCTGAAGATCTGGAACCCGCCGGAATCGGTGAGAATCGGACGCTGCCAGTGCATGAACCGGTGCAGCCCGCCGAAGGAGCGGATCAGTTCGTGACCGGGCCGGATGTAGAGGTGGTAGGTGTTGCCCAAAATGATCTGGGCGCCGATCTCGACCAGGTTCGCCGGGGTCATCGCCTTGACCGAAGCCTGGGTGCCCACCGGCATGAACACCGGCGTTGCCACAACCCCGTGGAGGGTGGTCAACTCGCCGTATCGGGCATTGCATTCACTCGAACGGCCTTGCAGGGTAAAGGGGGAAGCAGCGACGGTCATGGCAGGCATAAGGAGGTGGAATATAAGATGGAATTATTCGACTCGGAGAATGGCGTCCTCGAAGTGGAGCGCTTGGCCTGCGAGCGGATGGTTGAAGTCGACGGTCGCGGTCGTCTCGCCGACGGCGGCCACCACTTCCTGCAGTTCCTGGCCTTGGGGGCCCATCAGGCCCGGCTGTCGGGCATCCTCGGGCACGCGCTCCAGAGGCGCCTCGATCAGGGCTTCCTCGATCGCGGCCCCGTAGCCGTCCTCCGGCGGGATGCTCACCGCAAAGGAGTCTCCCGCTTTTTTTCCTTCCAAGGCCTGCTCCAGGCCGAACATGAGCCGCTCCTCGCCATGGACGTAGACGAGCGGCTCCCCATCCGCGCTGGATTCCACGGTCTCGCCATTGTCCTGGGTCAGGGTGCAGGTGATGGCCGCGGTGCGGCCTTGGCTGATGATCATGGGTATCCTCGCTTTAAAAAAGTGATTGGCCAAAACATTCCCGAACCTGAGGCTGTCTGCCTGGCGTCCGGGAGCGCGTCAATCGCATGCGCCCAGCTATAGCCTGCCCGGTGTGGACAATTGCAAGGCCGCTCTGGCGCGCCTTCCGGTCGTTCCCGCCGATCAGGCCGGCAAAGCGGCCAGCCGGTGTTCGAGTTCACCCTGCTGGCTGCGGATCGAGCGGTTGAGGTGCAACTGGACCAGGGCTCGGTGCAGGTTTTCACCGGGCCGGCTGATCTTGAAATATGGGTTGCCTTCCAGGTGGTCGGTGAAAAAACGCAAGCCCAGCTCGAAGCTGATCAGGGCGGCGGCCGCCACCAGCAAGCCGCGGTCCGCCGGGGTCAGCAGATGGGCTGCCCGGCGCAGATAGCCGGCCATCAGCCCTTGGAACAGGTCCGGATCAAAAACCGTGGCCTCGGGATCGGCCCGATGCTCGCCCTCTCGGTTGCAGCAGGAGCGGAGGCAGTCGCCCAGATCGTGGAGTACAAGCCCCGGCTTGACCGTATCGAAATCGATCAGGCTCACCGCCCGGTCCTCCCCGGCGGCGAACAGGAAATTGGCCGCCTTGGGATCGCCGTGGATCACCCGGCGGCTGAGCCGGTCCCTTGCCTCTTCAAGCAAAGTGGCGGTCGGCCGCAGGTGCTCGATCATCTCGCGACACAGCGATTCCCGCCGATTGCCGCGCAAGTTTTTCTGTTTACAAACCGCGTCATAACGCGCCAGATACCGGGGCGTATGGTGGAAATCGGGCAGCGGATCAGCCAGGAGATCAGGATCGAGATCGGCGGTCAACAGATGAAAGGCGCCCAGCAGGCCGCCAACCGCCTCGGTCTGGGCCGGGGTCGTCAAACTGGCCTGGGTGCGGGTGTGGTCGAGGTAGGTCAACAACCGCCAGCAGCAACCGGCAGCGTCGATCCAATGGTCCCGGCCATCGGCAGCGACAACCAGCCGGAAAAAGGCCAGGCCGTCAGATGCGGCAGCGCGGCCAAGATGGGCGGTCACCAGCCGCATGTTGGCCATAACCGCTGCCAGGTCAGGAAACACATGGGGATACAGTCGTTGCAGGACCAGTTGCCGTCCGCCTGCCAGCCTTACCTTCCAGGTATCGTTGATGTTGCCCTGGCCCAATGGCTCAAAGGCGGCAACGGCCTGATCCGGCAGAAAAAAGGCCAGCGCGTCATGAAGGTCTGTGGACGGGGATTGGCTCATCGTTGCCCGGAAACAGTATATTTTTGCGCGTTGAGCGCCATCTTCTCCGCCACCGCCGCCAACGGATCAATGCCCAGTTGGTCGGCCAGGCAGGTCAGGTAAATGAGGCCATCGGCGATCTCCCGGGCCACTTCGTTTCTGGCTACGGGCGGCAGGTTGCGGCTTTGCTCCGGAGTCAGCCACTGGAAGCGCTCCAGCAGTTCGGCCGCCTCGACGATCAGGCCCGGGGCATGGTTTTTCAGGGTGTGAAAGGCTTCCCAGTCGCGCTCACCGGCAAAGCGGCGCAGTTGCGCGACAGGCTCCTCAAGATCGGCTATCCGGCGGGACGCTGTTTGGGCCATAGAATTCCTCCTCTTTGCGGCAACCCAAGGTAACGCAGCGGCTGCCGGTTGTCATCTCCGGCGATGAGCAACCATTCGATATGCATGCCGGCCACCCCTGCCTGGCGCCGATCACATAGCGGTTGTGCATTCGTGCAAACCATATTGGATCGTTTGAGATTATCGTTTCGATTTCTAAGAGAAAATGTTCTGAGCGCACCTGCTGCGGCCACTGCCGGAACCGAAACAATATAGTCGGCAAACAGCGCGGGCATTGAGAGAATGTCAACAAAAAGCGGGGGACAAGCCCCCGCCTTATTGCATCAGAAGACGGCGCCTATTTTTTTGGTGTGAACGAGGACGAGATGCCCAGCTTGGCCGTGTCGGTCATGATCAGTTGCTGCACGGCACGCGCCGAAACGGGGTTTTCCGGGGCCATCGCCACGCGAATGGCGCCGCCGGGCTGCTTGATGAATTCCGTCAGGGCGATGTTCACGTCTTTGAGCGTCTGGTTTGGGAGCATGTCGCGCGCGGCTTCAAGCTGGCTGACCAGGCTTGCACGCTGGGCTTCAACATCGTCGCTGCCGCCCTTGTTCATAGCATTTACGGCAAGGCCGATTTTCACGAAACCGTTGTCCGTCACGGCAAGATCCAGTTTGCGCACCTGCGGTTCTATGCCGCCGCCGCCCGCGTCGATATCCAACAGATCGCCTGAAAACGCGATCGCGCCCATATCTTTGATTGAAAAATTCTCCTTCTTTATCAGCAGGTCGAACACTTCATTTCCCTTGTCTGTAACGAAAATGTCCAGATCGTTGCTCAGCAGGGTGCGCTTCGGCAGATGGTCCATCCCCAGGAACAGGAGAGCCATGAGGTTGCCCTTGGTCAGCAGGAGCGTGGGCATGTCAAGCCGGTCGACTTTCAAGCCCAGAGCGCCCGAACCCTTGTCCAGGCTGAAACTGAAATTGAAGTCGTCCATGCTGACGTTGACGTCGTCCGGAGTGAGGGCTCCCTGCCCTTCCTTGATGGGCATGGTGATGTTCAGCTTTTTCAGCCGCAGGTCCTGCAAGGACATTTTCAGGTTTTTGAACGAAGGTTTAGGTTCGGCACTCATCTTCATCAGCTCTTTGAGCTCTGGCATGTCCATGTTTTTCAGGCTCATTTCTTCCAGGCTCACCAGCGGCTTGCCGTTCATCTCCATGGCCAGGCCGCGCGCGAACGCGGGACCGTAATGTGTGGCGGAGTAGTCCGTGGCCTCGGAAGAATCCATGCGCAGCGCGATCCCGGGCAGTTCCGGATGGGCGGCAGAGCCCTTGATGGTCACGGCGTACTTTTCCACCCGGGCCTTGCCGATACGGAAGCTCGCCAGCGCATCCCACCCTCCGTTGAGCATGGCGGCCAACAGGTCATCGAAGACCTTTTTCGAGCCCTCGCTGTCTTTCGCCGCGTCGGCGGCTGTCCCGGCTTTGGCGATGGCCCACAACTTGGCGCTCTGCTCGGCAATGGCGACGAAATCGCCCTGCACCTTTTCAAGCTGATACAGACCCACGGAAAGCTCCAGGTCCTGACCCGCTATCTTCATATTGCGCAGGGCCAGGGAATCGGCCAGACTGGTCACGCCCTTTTCCTTGAACGCACGTAGGTTGAGCCCCTTGCCCTCGGCCGAATCCACGGACACGGTTATCGTCTCGCCAGCGACTGTGCCGGAGCCGGTTATTTTTGTCAGCACCACGGAGTTGAGCGAGTCGTCCACCTTGATGTTCTCCGCCGTCAGAGCGAAACCGCCTGGCAAATTAGCCAGGGTTTGCTCAATATCGGCGATTATCTTTTTTCGCTCAATATCGGCGGCTATCTTTCGCTCAATATCGGCGGCCATCTTTTTTTCCTTGTACATCTCGTTGGCGAAATATCCTCCCCCCGCCGCGACCACCAGCACCGCGATGAGCGCCCATATCTTCCAGTTGCGTTTCGGTTGTTCAGCCATCGTCTCACCTCATTGTGATTACAGGAAAAATCATGTGGGATACCCTATCCCACGATTGCAAGGTCCGCAAGACCCGCGTACTGAGGGGCAAGATATTTTCATCTTTTCCTGAAGGGTAAATCAATTCATTGTGGTCGAAGCACTCGTTGCTGGAGGTATATGTCCACTGTATCAAGATCGGCAATCCGGCGGACAAGGTATTGGGCCATAATTCCAATTCCACGTCAAACATGATACAATATGTCCACATTAACGAGGCGGGCATATGGCACGACCAGCACGAGGAAGAGAAGTATTGTCCAATGCGCGGGAGGCGGTGGCAAAAGCTCGAACCGTGCAAGAGCTTCGGCAGGCGCAATCGGTTCTTTTGCCTTTGGAATTTGGCTTTTCCATGGAACAGGTGGCCGCAGCCACGGGGATATCCAAAGGATGGGCCTGTCAATTACGGAACAGTTTCATCCGTTCCGGATGCAAAGGGCCCCATTGGCAGGGCGACAGCGAGATGGGCGTCGACGCGAGAACATGAGCAAAGAGGAGGAAGTGGCCTTCCTTGCCCCTTTCCTTAATAAAGCTGTCCAGGACGGCATTCTGGTTGCGGGAGAAATCAAGCGGGCGCTTAATGTCTACCTGGGTCGAGAAGTTCCGTTATCCTCTGTCTATAATCTGCTGCATCGCCACAACTGGCGGAAGCTTGCGCCTGACAAGAGGCGCCGGAAGGCTGATGTCGAGGCGCAGGCGGAATGGAAAAAAAATTCCAGGAACTCCTCTGTCAGATCGACAACCAGTGGACAAGGAAAGGTCGACTCCGGGTGATGTTTCAAGAGGAAGCGAGTTTTGGCCGGATTTCTGAAACGCGACGATGCTGGCGTCCTCGCCCGATTCGACCGTTAAGTTTGGTCATGGTTGCACAAGACGCCTACGCTGCTGTTTCGGTGGGCGATGGCGCTTTGATGAGCTGATCACAACAGTGTCTGCGTGCAAATCTTTCTTGATATGGTGTCATCACGGCATCCTGGCGGCAGAATCATCATGGTTTTGGACGGAGCTGGATGGCGCAAGGCTTCTTCACTGAAGGTTCCAATAAACATGCGCCTCATTCCTCTGCCGCCATATTCCCTGGAGCTCATTCCAGTCTGACATTTCTTTCCAAAAATCAAAATACACATCTTTGGATTTTGATGAACAAATTTGGGTGCAAAAAGCAAGAACCTGCCAACCTGGACATAGCGCCAGAAAATCCGGTGCTGTTAAAACGAGTGATTGATCTGCATCTTGACGAATTTCATTATAGTAAGGAAGAGCTTTGCCAGATTCTTTGCCTTACAAAGCTTTATTTCTATGATCTCCTTCCATTTTTTTGCAAAAAAAGACAAGTCGAAGTTGCCTCTGGTTGTGTAAACAGCATTTCAGCCCATTGCCGCGCTCAAGCAAGAACCATACTGCGTGCTGTTATAGAAAGTCGTCATTATTACTACAGGGAGTAGAATCAATTTTACATGTATTTGTTGCTGAAACAATATCTGATAGCAAAGAAAAGCGCGACATTTTCGCTCTTTTTCAACCATCATTTGCAATGAACTGACTGAATCTTTTTTCTTTATTTGCCATTAATCCAATCATTTTTTAAATAACCAGCCGCTTAAATCAGAAATTTCAGGAGTATCCTATCATGCCAGATATTTTTAGCCCTATTCAGGTGAAAAATACCAATTTTGCCAACCGAATTGTCATGGCGCCTATGGTTCGCTTTGGTTTTCCATGCAACGAAGGCGTCATGGGCGAAAAATTGTTGCAGGACTATCTGGGGAGGGCAGACAAGGGGATTGGTCTGATGATAAGCCAGGCCCTATCAGTATCGCCGGAACGTCCGATACCCGGCGGGGCGGGCGCTTATGCGGAGAAGCATATCAGCAATCTGAACAGAATTGCGGAAGCCTGCCATACAAGCGGAACCAAGTTTATTGCGCAGCTCAGCCTGGCAGGCTTCAGTTTTTACGATGTGCATGCGGAGGATGTCAACAAGCTCTCGAAAAACGATCTGGTTACAATAAGAAATGAGTATATCCATGCTGCGGAAAACTGTATGAAAGCTGGCCTGGACGGCGTGGAGCTGCATGGAGCGCACACGTTTTTCCTGAATGAAATGGCATCCTCGTATGCCAATAATCGACAGGATGAATATGGCGGCAACCTCACGGAAAGGCTTTTCCTGGCAAGGGAAATCATTGAAGGAATCCGGGGCATAGCCGGAGAATCCTTTCTCATTTCCTACCGTATGGGCTGGGGCGAAGATCTGGATACAGACGTTAAGACCGCGCAGGAGCTTGAGAGAGCAGGCGTTGACCTGTTGCATGTATCTACCGGCATACCGCAGGACAGGAAATTGCGGCTGGTTGAAGGCTTTGAGCACCACGACGCCGTGTACACGGCCTGCTATATAAAAAAGCATGTCAGTATTCCTATCATTGCGGTCAATGCCATCAGGACGCTGGACAGGGGCAACGCGCTGATCGAACAGAACTGCTGTGATTTTGCGGCATACGGCAAGCCGTTTCTGGCTGATTCGTCTTTTGTTCTCCATTCAAAGGGAAACAGCGGCTTCAAGCCATGTTTTGAGTGTCCGGTCTGCCAATGGTTTACGGACAGCACGAAGTGTCCGTCGCAGGTAAAAATCAGAACGCATGCAAACCCTCTGAATTGATTGTTCATCTTTGGCCGGTTCAATTTGCTGAGGGGTATTATGTCGAAGCACGAATTTGAGCACAAGAGGAAAAAAATCAATTTTTTGGAGAGGAATGGGCTTTACCTGCAAGGAATTAGATATTGAGGACAGCAACCTCAATATTGAGCGCGAAAAGATTGATGCACGACTGGATCTGGCAAGCGGTAAATTTTCCGAGCAGGATATTTTCTATGCCGTGCCTGAATCAGCACTGATGCTGGATAAGAAGGGGAACCTTGAAGATTTCGGGCTCTTCGTCGTTTTGCGTAGGATTTGATCTATATAAGGATCAAACCCCACACAAAAAAGTAATAGCAAAACAGCAAGTTGACAAGAATTGGCGGTGACCGTAAGCAATAAGGTCTTTTCGGTCGCCCGACATTTTGCTTCTCACAAAAACAGAGAGATACCTGCCGATCTGCTCAGATTGTTCCGTCCAGCGGCATTACCATCGCTCTGTTTGTGGCTCCAGAAATCCGGATGAATTCCACTCGAAACGACAAGGAGCCGGTTCATTGTGGCGCATCTGCCGTCAGACCAGCGCCCCGGGATCATAGGTTTTGCCACGAATTCCGCGTTGGCGATATAATTCAACCCCAACCCCTGCGAGGTCACGCCATGTCTCTGGCTCTTGTGCTCATCGACATTCAAAACGACTACTTTCCCGGCGGCGCCATGGAAGTGCCGGGCGCTCCCAGAGCTGCGGCCGAGGCGGCGGCGCTGCTTGCAGCCTTCCGGGACAAATCGCTGCCGGTCATCCACGTCCAGCACCTCGCCGCCCGCCAGGGGGCTACATTTTTCCTGCCCGGCACCCCCGGTGCGGACTTTCACCCGTCGGTCCAGCCACAGGCCGGCGAGCTGGTTTTCCAGAAACAGTATCCGAGTTGCTTCCGGCAGACGCTGCTGCTGGAGCATTTGCGGCGGGAAGCCATCACCCGGCTGCTGATCGTGGGCATGATGACCCAGATGTGCATTGACACCACGGTGCGCGCAGCAGCGGATCTCGGATTTTTGTGCCTGGTGGCGCACGATGCCTGCGCGGCCCGTCCCCTTGCTTTCGGCGGCAGGGAGGTAGCCGCCGAGGATGTGCAGGCGGCGTACTGCGCCGCGCTCAACGGCCTGTTCGCCCAGGTGCTGTCGTCCGCGGAAGTGCTCGCCAGCCTCTGAGAGAGACAGCTGGCAAAGGACTACGGTCCGGCGGCCAGGGCTGTTCAGGTCGCCATCGCCCCCACCATGCCCTTGATCCGCTCGACCACCTCGGCCACCGCCCGTTCGACCTCGGGCGACATCTGCTGGGTGAATTCCTTAATTTCCTTGACCTCGATCAGCAGGATGCGGATCTCGGAGGGCATCTCCTCGGGAAAACAGACATAGCCTGTTTTCAGGGTGGTGCCCAAGGTAATGGCGTGCGAGTTGACCAGGGCATGGGTGGTGAAGATGTCGTCCATGGTCACTTCAAGGATGGAACCCGGCGCATTGCCCAACTTGCAGGCATCGACTATGATCGCCCGTTCGAAGCCCTGAACCTTGTCCATCACCTCAAGACCGACGGTATGGACCACTTCGATCTGACAAGCCAACCCATCCCGTTCCAACTGTTCGGCCACCACCACACCGGCGCGATCGTCCTGAAGATACGGATTACCGATACCGATCACCACGCATTTTGTCTTCATGTCAGCCCTGTTGCCAAAGGAAAGGGCCGGAAGAGGCAAAAACCCCTTCCGGCCCCGGGGAGTGAAACAGAGGGGGATAAGTCAGGCCGCCACCAGTCCTCCGTGATGAACCACGGGCCTAATGGTGACCAAACTCTCCGTTCACCACCTTAAAAATTTTTCAAGGTTTTGTACAGCCCACCGTTACTATCAAAAATCTCGACCTCCAGCGGCGACTGGCCGCCATTCACAGTGTGGGTAGCGCAAGCCAGGCAAAGATCGTAGGGCCGGAAGGCCATCTCGACGTAGTTGAGCATACCTTGGGAGACTTCACCGTTCTTGATGAAATGCTTGGCCGCCTTCTTCACCGCCAGGTTGATCGGGGCGTTGTTGTGCGTGGTGGACACAATCAGGTTGGCGTCGGTGACGATACCCTTGCTATCGGTCACGTAATGGTGGATCAAGGTGCCGCGCGATGCCTCAATGATGCCCACTCCCTCGCCCGGACACGAGGTCGGCTTGTTCCAGATATCCTTGCTGGTGATCTCCGGATCGCGGGAAAGTGCCAAGCATTTCTCGGCGGCATTGAGCAACTCGATAGCCCGGGCCCAGTGATAGGCGAGGATGTGATGCACCGGCCTGGCGCCGAAGGTGGCGTGGAATCTTTCAAAATGCGCCTGCGCCTTGGGCGTGTCCATACCTTGAGCAATGTTCATCCTGGCCAGCGGACCAACGGCATAGATATTGGTGCCCGGTCCTTCGACGATGCCCTTCCAGGCGCCGAGCTTCTTCTGATACGGGAACTTAAGATAGCTCCAAGGCAGAACCCGCTCAGAGATGAAATCGAGGTACTCTTTGCCCTTAAAAGTACCGACCACTTTTCCCGCACTGTCGATCACTTTCTGAGTGCCGTCGTAGTAGGCGACCTGGCCCTGATCGTTTACCGAACCCATATAGCCGACCTCGACCTTGTACATGTCTCCGGTGACCAGTTGCATGTACTTGTCGTTTTTCAGCACCACGTCGTCAAACACCTTGAGGGTCAGTTCGCCCAGCCCCACCAATTCTTCTGACCAGGCCTCAATCTGCTTGCGCTCCTCTTCAGTCAGTTGTTTGGACCAGCCGCCGGGGAGAGCTGCCACCGGATGGCTGGGCTTACCGCCCAGCAGCTCGAAGATCTTGACCGCCAGGCTGCGGCGCCGTAGGACTTCCTTGCCGGTTGCAGCCCCCACCGCATTGATCAGGCCGACCACGTTACGCTCGGCCGGATTGGCCTCCGGCCCCACCACGAAATCGGGAAAAGCGAGGGCATAGAGGATGACTGTATGGTCTTCGACATAGTGGGAGCTGAAATAGAGTTCGCGCAGCTTACGGCCGGCCGACGTCGGGGTGACGCCGAAGACGCCGTCCGAAGCCTTCATTGCAGCGGTGAAATGGACACCACGACAGACGCCGCAGACCGTTGACACTGTCCGGGGCACCTCCTCCATGGGCATACCCTGGAGGAACTTTTCATATCCCCGGAATTCGACGGTCTGGAAAAAGGCATCGTCGACATTGCCGTTATCGTCGAGGAAGATGGCGATCTTGCCATGTCCCTCAAGACGGGTCATCGGATTGATTTCGATTTTCTTCATAGAGATGCTCCTTGCAGTCGTAACCGGAACCTTGGCGCCAACCGGGCCAAAACCGAGTTTATTCTTTAGCGCTTCAAAGATACCCATAAACAGACCTCCCCGGTTGTTCGTCTCGACATCCTGACGTACTAGTACTCCTTGCGTTCGGCTATGCGATGGTTGAACTTCGAGGCCGTGTGACTATACCGGTAGACCAATTTGGCCATGTTGTTGTATTTCTCGATGAACTGAGCCGCGACCTCCTCGTTCTCCAGACTTGAGGCGAGCATGGAGACGCAGCGGGCGCCGAAATCCTTGATGCCTGGAATCGGACCGCCGCAACCCCGACAAGGAATGTTGACATTGAGGCAGGAGCCGCCGCAATCACCCTGAGTCACCGGACCAAAGCACATGTAGCCCTGCTGGAGCAAGCATGCATTTGGATCGGGCCGGTCGTCTACGGTTCGTTTGATCACATCCACCGGCAGCCGTTCATGGCCGGTGATCGCCGGGTTGCGCTTGCAGACGTCGCACACCGCCTTGCCGCTGGTCAGCCAGGAGCCTGCCGGCGGCAAGTTGCCCGCCAGGATAGCGCCGACCAACTGGCCGACAAAGGAATAATGGGGCGGACAGCCACCGATGTAATACTCCACTGGCACTGCCTGATCGATGGTCAGGCAGTTGTCGAGAAAGGCGGGGATGGTCAGGTTGTATTTGCCGTCGAGCATGTATTCCGGGGTAGGATAGACGCCGTCGGGGTTGTCGGTGGAAAAAGTGCTTTTGTAGGCCTTCTCGAACAGTTGCTCTTTGGTGTGCAGATCTCCCATGGCAGCGATACCGCCCAGGCTGGCGCAAGCGCCGAAAGCCACCAGCACCTTCGACTTCTGGCGCAACACCTTGACAGTGTGCAGGTTCTCGGTGTTACGGATCATGCCGTCGACAAAGGCCAGGTCGATGCTTTTATCGGGCATGGCTTCCAGGTCCTTGTACTTGACGTCGGCCACGGTCGGGGCCCAGAAGACGATTTCGAGCGCATCCAAGGCATCAACCAGGGCCTCGGAAAGATCGACGACGCTCATTTCGCAGCCGGCACAGCCGCCGGCGAGCAGAAAGGCGGTTTTCAGTTTATCTGCCATGGTCATGTCCTCCTTTGAGCGGATTGGGACCCAATTCCTGCAGTTCCTTGGTGAACTCCTCGATCACCTCGGCAAACCGGTAGCCCTCGGCGCCGGAAATCCATTCCAGGCGGAACCGGTTACGGTCAAAACCGGAATCTTCCAGCAGTTGCGCCAGAACTTTCATCCGGTTGGCGGTTTTGTGGTTGCCGCTCTTGTAATGACAGTCGCCGAAATGGCAGCCGCCAACCAGAACGCCGTCGGCGCCGTTGGCAAAGGCCTCCAAGATAAATTCCGGTTCGACCCGTCCGGAGCAGGGAACCTTAATCAGCTTGATCGAGGGCGGATATTTGGCGCGCAGGTTGCCGGCGAGATCGGCACCGGCATAGGTGCACCACTGGCAGGCAAAACCGACGATATTGGGTGTGAAGGACATCAGGCCACCTCCTTGATCAGACGTTTTTCGCTTTGCATCTCGCCGATGATCGCTCTACGGTCGATTTGCGAAATCGCGGCCACCTGGCTGGGATCAAATCCCATGGCCAGGGCGAGCACCTGGGTGTAGTAGAAGGTCGGGATCGGGTCGAAATCAATCAATCCTCGCTCCTTGAGGAGCGGCTGGGACATGTCGAACTGGAGGTAACAGGAAGAGCAGGTGGTGACGATCATGTCGGCATCGGCCTCCTCCTTCATCGAGATCAGCTTGTCCCTAAAAAGTTTGAGCGATTTTTCCATGTCGGTGGACCGCAGTCCGCCCATGCCGCAACAGCCTTCCAGGCGCGAATAATGGGGGACCGTGGCTCCTGTCGCCTCGCACAGTTCGCGGAGGATGGTCGGCTGGTAAGGATTGTCCTCTGTGATTTTGAAAACCTCTGTAGGCCAGAGGGAGTGACAGCCGGGCTGGACCGCGATTTTCAGGCCGTCGAGGGAATATTTCAGCTTTTCCCGTATCTTCTGGACTCCGACCTTACGGTGGAGAACATGGGAAATATGGTAGATGTCCGAGGTTCCCTTGAATTCCCGACCGATTGCCTTCAACTGTTCGTTGACCGATTTACGTCGGGCTGTGTCCTCCAAGAAATGTTTGGCCTCCGACAGGATGCCAAAGCAGGAGTTACAGCCGGTCATGATGTCCACGCCCTGGTCTTCGGCAATGACGATGTTGCGGCTAGAGATGGCGCACCAGGTGTTGAGATCGAACGAAGGCGCCGTGCCCCAAGACGGACAGCAGGAAGCTCCCTGTAGATCCACTGGTTCGATGCCCAAGGCCGGGAAGACCTTACGAAACGATTGTTCAATGTCCGGCGCCTTGAGCGGGATGTTACATCCGAGATATAAGCCTATTTTTTCCATAAAGGCCCCTCCTTAGAAAAGACCCAACTGGCCCATGGGGCTGTTGTTGATCAGTGTCTGGATTTCCTGCTTGGCCCGCTCGTCAAAAGCCGAGGTCGGTGTTTTTTCCGGCAACCCAACCATCCTTCTCGCCTCTTTCGGATCAACATAAACGGCATGGCCGGTCTCGAACAGATTCATCTGGCTGGTGACCGACGAGGTGGAAAAGGCGAGTTGATTGGCCTGGTAACGGCGAAAGGCGAACACCACCTCCTGCGGCCTCACCCCTTGGGGACACACTTCGGTGCAGCGGCAACAAGCCTGGCATGCCCAGCTTGAGGAATCCTCGATGATTTCTTCCAGCTGTCCGTTGAGCAGATGACGGATCAGATTGCGGCAGAGCAAGGGGAAGCCAGCGCGGACCCCGGGGCAGATCGCCGAACAGGCGCCGCACTGGACACAGTTGAGGATGCCACGACCACCGTGTTCGATGATAGTGGAGATGGCTTCATTGATTTTGTCTTGAGTGATAAGCATGTTGGCGTTCTCCTTAGGCTGTCAGAGCCTCGATCTGGGCGAAGATCTGCGATTCGTCGTAACCGTGGAGGACAATAGCCCCCGATGGACAGGCCGATGTGCAGACACCACAGCCCTTGCAGGCCGACATTTCGATCTGAGCCCTGGGTCGGTCGGCATAGGTGCTCATACTGATGGCATGGTACGGACAGAGCGGAATACAGATGCCGCAACCGCTGCACACCTCGGCGTGGACCTCGGAAATGATCGGCTCGATCCTGACCTTGCCCTGGGCCAGCGGCACGGCAGCCGCAGCAGCCGCACCTTTGGCCTGGGACACGGTGTCCGGTATGTCCTTGGGCCCCTGACAGCAGCCGGCCAGAAACAGCCCTTCGGTGGCGGTCTCCACAGGTCCCAGTTTCGGATGCAGTTCGCGGAAAAAGTTGGCGCCGCAGAACTGCAAGCCCAGCTTCTGGGCCAGGGTGGTGGCATCCTGCGGCAGTTCAACCGCTGTGGCCAGGACCACCAGATCCGACTCGTATTCGACGTTGACGGCCGATTCCATGTCGTAGGCCAAGACCCGGAGACGGTCGTCGGGCAGTATTTCCAAGCCGCCGACCTTGCCTTTGAAAAAGTTGATTCCCATCTTGCGGGCGCCGGTGTAGTACTCGTCGTACCCCTTGCCGGCCGAACGGACATCGATAAAATGCATGTTGATCGCGATGTCCGGATATTTCTCCTTGATCAGTCGGGCCTGCTTGATCATGTACATGCAGCAGAAGCGTGAACAGTAGGTGTGGAAGTTTTCGTCCCGCGATCCCATGCAGGAGACAAAGGTGATGGTGTGCGGCTTCTCCTTGTCCGAGGGCCGCAGCAACTTGCCTTCGGTGGGACCTGTGGCGGAGATGATCCGTTCCAGTTGCAGCGCGGTGATCACGTTGGGTGAATCCGGGGCCATCTCCTTGAACCAGCCTTTGTCCATGACCTGGTAGCCGGTGGCGACGACGATCGAGCCGACTTCCACCTCCCTGACCGCGCCTTCCGGGTTGTAGGCCACGGACCGGTTAATGGCCTCAGCCTGACAGGCCCGCTCGCAGGGGGCCAGGATAGGACGCCCGGTCTTTTCGTTGATCTTGGGCAGGGTGCCGATTTTCCGGTCGGCGCAGTTTAAACAGTGCTCAATGTCGACCACCGCCTTCTTGGGCACGGCCTGAGGAAACATGATGTAGGCGGCGCGCCGGTCGGATAAGCCCATGTTGAACTCGTCCGACACCTTGGCAGGACACTTGCTGGCGCAATCACCGCAGCCGGTGCATCGCGACCAATCGACATAGGTCTGCTTCTGTCTGATTTTGACCGTAAAATTGCCGATGTATCCGCTGACATCATCCACTTCGGAGTAGGTCAGGGTTTCGATGTTGGGGTGATTGTATGCTTCGACCATCATCGGGGTGAGGATGCAGGCCGAGCAGTCATTGGTGGGAAAGGTCTTGTCCAATTGGGCCATGGTCCCACCGATGGAGGGGCGTTTCTCAACCAGATAGGTCTTGTGTCCCATTTTGGCCAGTTCAAGCGCGGCACTGATGCCGCCGATGCCGGCGCCGATCACCAGGGCCGCGTCGGTGACCGGCACGAATTTGTCTTCCAGCGGCTCAAGGTTGCGGGCCTTGCCCACGGCCGACGCCACGATTTTTTTGGCCTTTTCCGTGGCCCCGTCGTGATCGTGGCCATGCACCCAACTGCCCTGATCGCGGATATTGGCCATTTCGAACAAATACTTGTTCAACCCCGCCTTCTCGATGGCAGCCCGGAAAATCGGCTCATGAGTGCGGGGCGTACAGGCGGCCACCACCACCCGGTCAACCAGGCCATCGATGACGTCCTTCTTGACCATTTCCTGCCCGGAGTCCGAGCACATAAACAGATCTTTGCGGGCGATCACGACATCGGGCAGCGTTTCCGCAAAATCGCGGAGCGCCGACACGTCGATGACGCCAGCAATGTTCGTACCGCAGTGACAGACATACACACCGACTTTCGCCATACAAGCCTCCTTTTTCAGGGTGTTGAATCTCACAAAGGTTGCACAAACGGCCACATGCTACGATTCCGCGCCCAGACCGTGCGGGCGAAAATCCTTCTGACACCTCTGTTTTGCACCTATTGTGCTGGCCAACTTTCAGGCAACCGGATTGCATAGACTTTGTAGAAGAGAACAAAATCCCGCGCAACTTTTTTCTTATTTAGCACAATTCGCACAATTGCACATCCATTTCTGCCCCTCGCCTTGTCCATCGAAAATCCCTGTGGATTTATCGAAGTTCCTATCGTATCCCTTAGGTAATTTTGATAATTTTAATCCGTCGCCAGCGAACCAAAGAATCGGAACCCGACCAGGGGCTCATTTTTACTTGCCCATTATTCACCTTTATATTTGCACAATTTGCACAGCACATTTTCCCAATTTTCGCCTTTTAGGGTCAACGCCCGGCAAACGGGCGGATGCAATTGGCCTGGCTCGGCCCTGACGAGGCAATGATGGACAGCAAGGGGAGGCAAGCAACAAAAAAAATGCGTACGCACCGCCTGGTCAGGGCGACGGAAGGGCCAGGCGAGTCCGAAACCGGAAGGTCACGGCCGCTCTACCGAAGCCCGCAACGGGCGGCTGATGGAGGAAAAAGCGGTGGGCGCGACGCGGCATACAGCAAGAAATCAGCCCAAGGATGCCAGCAGAGGCGCCCAGCCGGCCGCCTTGCTTTCCTGGATGTCGGGGACGATCACCACGATCTCGGCCAGTCCGTAATCGGCCAGGGCCTGGCGGATCTCCGCCAGCGTATCCTGCACGATCTCTCTGGGGTGATTGCCGAACACGTTGTAGACCGTGCCCAACAGGCAAATGCCCCGGGCCTTGATAGCTTCCAAACTGAGGCGGGTGTGGTTGATCGAACCCAGGCGGGGGGATGTGACCAACACCAGCGGAAACCGGCGGGCGGCATAGTAATCAAGGAGCCGCCATTGGTCATTGAGCGGCACCATCAACCCACCTGCCCCTTCCACCAGCAGCCAGTCGAAATGGTTCTGTAAGGTGGCCGCCGCCTGGTCCAGCACCCCTATGTCGATGGCGGTTCCGGTCAGTCTCGCCGCCAGCCTGGGGGACGCGGGAAAGGGAAAGAGATAGGGACAGGTGGTTTTGTTGCGGTCGAATTCGGAGAGCGGCTGGTCCATCAGTCGGCGATGCAGGATGATATCGTCCGACATTTCGCTGCAGCCGGTCTGGACAAGCTTAAGCGTCGTAACCGAGTGCCCCTGCTGGACAAGGTGGCGGGCCAGTAGTCCAGTGACATAGGATTTACCGACATCGGTGTCGATGCCGCCCACAGCGATGGTGCGATGCGGTATGGTCATGTTCTCCTCAAACTGGCTGCTCCTTGGGTGTCCATCCCATGTTCACCGGGGTTGGGCCACTATGAACATGGGATGATAGGTAAGGCGGACGCCCTGTTCCCCGGCAAATCGTTCCTGGTAACGGGCGACAAAGTCCGTAACTTGGCGCCGGGTCCACGCCTGCTGGCCGATCGAGTTGACGCCGGTGGCCCTGAGGTGTTGGAGCACTGCGATCGGGGTCGGGTACCACAGGGTTTCCCGCGCCTCCTCGGCGGCCAGAATCCGGAACCGCTCTCCGACCACGTTCTTCAGTTGCTCCAGGCTGCGGTAGGCCAACCCCATACCAGCGACTTCACGAATCTCGTGCAGGTTCTCCTTGCCGTACAGGGAAAAAGCGAACACGCCTTCGGGATAGATGTGCCGGTGCAGCTTGTCGCACAGGATGGGCAGGTCATGCACCCAATGCAGTGTCGAAGAGGAGATCACCAGATCGTAGCGGTCGGGAAGCGGCAGGATTTCGATGTCGCCGGCCAGGAAGGTGATTTTTTCAACATGGGTGTCTATCCGCCGGCAAACTCGCTGTTCAAAGGAGGCGACTAGGTCGCACAAGGTGAAATGGTCGATGCCCGGAAAGCGGGTCAGAGTCTTTTCGGTCAGCAGCCCGGTACAGCAACCGATCTCCAGAACATCGGCGGGCCGGAAGCCGGCAACGGTCGCTGCCAGCAGCTTGAGCAGCCGCGTCGCCACCCGCGATTGCACCGTCGCCTGCTGCTCGTAGGTCGCCGCCGCCTGCTCGAACCTGAGCTTGATGCGTTGTTTGTCGGGAATCATGGGCAATGATCGGGTTACGTCGTACATAAGGTGAAATGCCTCGCAACCCAGCAGTGCGGAAACGGCGCAAAGCGACAGGACAGCGGCGGCAAACGGCCGGGTGTTCAGCCGTCGCCGGGCGAAAAAGCGGCTTCAGTCTTTCTTGTTTTTTTGTCCTACAGACCCCAGAGCAGGCGGCTGTCCACCCACCCAGTCACCCCCTGGACATGCTCGACTTTGGCCCAGCCACCCTGTTTCTGCAGGACTTTAAACACCACGCCGTAGCTGGCTTTGGCGACGACATCGGCGTTCAGGTCCGGTTCTTGGCGGACATTGATCTGTCCGTCGGTCCCTTTGTTGGCCTTGACAATCGCAAACGCACCTTTTTGCGTCGTCTTTTTGTGCACCCACCCGCTACTGCCCTCGAAATCCCTGACCTGGAGCCATTCACCCTTGGTGGCGATCAATTCGAGCGGAAAGCCTGAGTCGAGCTTCCATAGGATCGGGGACCCTGTGCTCGGACCGGAGCGCATGTTGATGTCATTGCCGGCAATGGCCACCACCTCCCCAGCCATGGCCGTCCGGGCCAACAGCAGGACAGAGAGGGCGTACGCCGACAGGAGTGTTCGCGTGTTCATGAACAGCCGTTTAGCGCGCGGGGTTGATCGGAGGGGGCAGGCCGCGTCCGCCAGGCATACCCCGCTATCTCCACGGAAAGCGCATCGAACTGGCAGGCCTCAATGCAGCAGCGCAGGCAACGGATGCACTCTCCGCTGTTCGGCGACTGGTCGACCCGGATGTCCACGGGACAGATCCGGTGACAGGCCCCACACTTTGTACAGTTATCCGCATTAAATTTCAACCGAATCAGGCTGAACCGGTTGAACAGCCCGTAAAAAGCGCCCAGCGGACACAGGGTGCGGCAGAAGGGGCGGCACGCGGCTATCGCCCACAGAAGAACCAGCGCCAGCAGGCTAAGCTTGTACAGATATAAAACGCCCACGCCCGAGCGCAGATCCGGCATCAGCAGCATCATGGGAATCCCGGCCTCCAGAGTGCCGGCTGGGCACAGGAATTTGCAGAACCAGGGAAGCCCCAGGCCGAAATCGTCGATCACGGTCAGGGGCAGAATCACGACCAGCACCAGCAGTACCAGATATTTGCCCCAGACAAACAGCCCTGGGACTGCCACCTTGGGTGACGGTATCCGGTGCAGCAGTTCCTGCACCAGGCCGAAGGGACAGGCCCAGCCGCAGATCAGCCGGCCAAAGACAGTGCCCATCAGGCCCATGCAGCCCAGGACATAGGCGCCCAGGTAGAGGTGTCCACTCCGGAGCGCAAGCCGCACCCCCAAAAGCAGTTGTTGCAGGCTGCCGATCGGGCAGAAGGCGGTGGCCGCAGGACAGGAGTAACAGTTGAGGCCGGGAGAGCAGAGCACCTTCAGTGGTCCCTGATACAGGGTGCCGCTCACCGGAAAGGCCCAGTAGCCGTTGCTGAGGAAAACCCACAGGGCCTGGGCCCAAAGGCGCAACCGTTCCATGCTCAGCCGATGCCGATGCAGGAAAGACACACGGACAGGGACTGCTCCAGCACCCGTGCCGGTTCGTCCACCGCGATCCCGACCAACAGGAGAAATAGGAAGACCAGCAGCAGGATCAGCGGCGCCCGGCGGGCGCGGGTGGGATGACCCGTCAAGGACGGTTTGCGGGCGAGCCGGTTGTCTGGGTTCGGCATCATGCGACGGCAACCTGGAGCGAAAATTTCATCGAAGCGGCGGAAAGCGCTTTCGCACGGCCAAGGGCAACAGCTTGAGCACATGCCTGCGGCTGTCGTGCCAAAGGGCTGAGAGCAGCAGCAAGGCTGATCCAATGACGAATGCGGCAACAGCCAAATTCAGGCTGACGACCCCATGCTGCTTCAGCAGCGTGCTGAAGGCATACAGCACGTAGGCCAATGCCGAAACCATCAATGCCCTGCGATCAATGCAGAGCGCTATGAGCGCCAGGCCCATGTACAACGTCATAACCGCGATCACCTGCCCGATGCTCGTTGTTTGCCTGCTCAATACGCCCAAAGAGGTGAACAGAGGATGGACGAGAAGCGGCGCTGCCAGAAGGTGCAGCCAAAAGGCGACATCCGAACGCCAGGTCAGCCGCGCCACATCTGTTGCGTCCCATCGCAATGCCAAAGCGAAGACGGTCAATCCAGCCATGAAGGTTAGCGCGATCAGCCAATTTTTGGCCTCCGGGTAGCGCATGATGAGCAATGCGATAACCCAGGCAAGCACGGTGCCAGTTCCTGCAGCGATGGTAATGGGGACGCGAAAACGGCGCCAATGCAGCCATGCGGCAAAGGAGGCCGAGGCGGAGGTGGCCACGAGGGATGCGTTGCGGATCCCCTCCGCCAGCAGAGCCCAACCCAACGGGATGCTGCCGATAAAGGCCAGGGACAGGACAATCGCCGGCAGCGCCATGCGCCTCTGTCGAACAAAAAACTCGGCAAGGGACCATGCCGCAGCCGAAACCGCTATGGCGCCGATCCAGGGTGCGGCAGCAGCGCCAATCCATCCCACCGAGACGAGAACGAGCAGGCAGGCTATGGCGACAAATATGTCGTTGAAGCCGGTGACCAGCCGGAAGCGTTCCCCGTCAACCGGTGTTTGGCGTTTTTTGTCTTTGGCGACATGATCCCGGAAGGCGGATGCCGTCTCTTCGGTAAAAATTCCGGCCTCAATGGCGGAGGCAATGTCCTCTTCCGTATAATACATACCTTTCTATCTGACCAGCAGGCCGATCAATCGGTTGAGATCGTCGCTGGAGTAGTACTCGATCTCAAGCCGTCCCCGGCCTCCCTGCTGGACGATCCGCACCTTGGTGTGCAGTTGGTTGGTCAGTTGGTTGACCAGAGCGGCGCAATACGATGGCGACAGCTCCCCCTCGGGTTGGGCGGACTCGGCCTGCCCGGTCGCCGGCTCCGCAGGCCGAGCAGCGCACAAGCGCTCGGCGGCCCGCACCGACAAGCCCTGGTGGACGATCCGGTCGCGCACCTCCCGCAGGCGCTCCGGCTGATCCTTGAGCCGCAGCAACACCCGGGCATGGCCCTCGCTGATCGCCCCCGAAACCACATCCTGCCGCACCGTTTCCGGCAACTGCAGCAACCGCAGGACATTGGTGATGGTCGACCGCTGCCGGCCAACTTTGCGGGCAACCTCTTCCTGGGTGAGGTGGAATTCATCCATCAGGCGGCTATAGGCCAGGGCCTCTTCGATGGGGTTGAGATCGTGGCGCTGGATGTTCTCGATCAGCGCCAGCTCCAAGCTTTCCCGGTCGCCGGCCTGATCCATCACCACCACCGGCACCTCGTCACGGCCCGCCATTTTGGCGGCGCGCAACCGCCGTTCGCCAGCAATCAGGACATAGCGATTCTCGTTGCTGCGGCTGACCAACAGCGGCTGAATCACCCCCTTGTCACGGATGGAATCGGCCAACTGCTGCATTTTTTCCGCATCGAAATGGCTGCGCGGCTGCTGGGGATTTGCAGATATCTTCTCGATATCACACATAAAAAATCGATCACCCTCTTCCAGGCTTTCCTCCGGAAGCAAGGCTCCCACGCCACGCCCCAAGACATTCTTTGCCATCTTATCCCCTCGTCCCATTGGCTCTCTTGAGAAATTCCGCGCCCAGTTGCTGATAGGCCTTGGCGCCGCTGCTGGCCGCATCGTATTCGAGAATAGTCTGGCCATGGCTCGGGCTCTCGCTCAATCGCACATTCCGTGGGATCACCGTCCGGTAGACCTGGTCGCCGAAGTGTTTCTGGATCTCTCTGGCCACAGAGTGGGTCAACCGGTTGCGGCGGTCATACATGGTCAGGAGCAGGCCTTCAATGTACAATTCGCGATTCAGGCTCTTTTTCACCTTGCGGATGGTCTGCACCAGCAAGGCCAAACCCTCCAGGGCAAAATACTCGCATTGCAGCGGGATCAGCACCGAGTCAGCGGCGGTCAGACTGTTGATGGTGATCAGTCCCAAGGACGGGGGACAATCGATGAGGATATAGTGAAACAGATCCTTCACCGGTCGCAGAACCGCCTTCAGTCGTTTTTCCCGGCTCTCCTGATTGACCAGTTCGATCTCGACCCCCACCAGATCGATGGAACCAGGCAGCACAGAAAGGTTCTTCTGCTTGACGGGCAGGATGCAATCGGCAATCTCTTTGGCGCCGATATAGCAGTTGTAGATGTTTTTGTCGCCGCTGGCTGCCCGCACTCCCAAACCGCTGGAGGCATTGCTCTGGGGATCGGAATCGACCAACAGCACCTTTTTGCCCTTTGCAGCCAGGACAGCGGCCAAATTCAATGCGGTGGTGGTTTTGCCGACCCCGCCTTTCTGGTTCGCCAGCGCAATGATTCGTGTATCCACTAGAAATATCCCCCGATAATGCTTTATTGATGAAACATTCGACGAGTATACTATACTCTTGCCGCCCAGAGAACATTTCTCTTTTCCCCAATCACATTTACCCATGTTTCACGTGAAACATGGACTGGAATTCGTAACCTATGGCGGAATACAGCGATGTGCTGATTATCGGTAGCGGCGTGTCAGGGCTCTCCTTCGCGCTCAAGGTGGCTCCAATTGCCCAGGTGACCTTGGTCACCAAAAAAAACAAGGCTGACACCGCAACCAACCTGGCGCAGGGTGGGGTGGCGGCCGTGCTCTCGGTGGAAGACTCCATCGAGGCGCATATCGACGATACCCTAGGGTCGGGCGACGGCCTCTGCAACCAGGATGTGGTTCGGATCGTGGCCAGCGAAGGACCTGACCGGGTGCGGGAATTGGTCGATCTGGGCGTGCGCTTCCAGAAGGGCAAGAATGGCGAGGGGTTCGACCTGGGGATGGAAGGTGGCCATTCAGCCCGGCGGGTTGCCCATGCCTCCGACCTCACCGGCAAGGAAATCGAGCGGGCGCTGCTCGAACAGATCGCTGCGACCCCGAGCATCAAGGTCTTGGAGAATCACCTCGCCATCGACCTGCTGATCGAATCAAAGGCTCAGGGCCGGCAACGGCACAACGACGACCGATGCCTCGGCGCCTATGTGCTGGATCGGACCACCGGGGAGGTCGAGGCCTATCCTGCCGGTGTGACCGTGCTCTGCACCGGAGGTTGCGGCAAGGTCTACCTCTACACCACCAATCCGGACATAGCCACCGGTGATGGCGTGGCCATGGCCCACCGGGCCGGAGCCAAGGTGGCAAACATGGAATTCATCCAATTCCATCCTACCTGCTTCTTCAACCGGGAAGCCAAAAATTTCCTCATTTCCGAGGCGGTTCGGGGAGAAGGCGGCATCCTGATCAATCAGAAGGGCCAGGCATTCATGAAAAAATACGATGAACGCGGCGACCTGGCCACTCGGGACGCGGTAGCGCGCGGAATTGATGCGGAGATGAAGGCCACTGGTACGGATTGCGTGTTCCTCGACATCACCCACAAGCCGGCGCCGTTTCTGATGCAGCGCTTCCCCAACATTTACGCCATCTGCAAAAAATTCGGGGTGGATTTGACTAAAAAGCCGATCCCGGTGGTGCCGGCGGCCCATTACATGTGCGGGGGGGTACTGGTGGACGAGTGGGGCCGCAGCTCGATCACCAACTTGCTGGCCTTGGGGGAAACCGCCTGCACCGGATTGCATGGCGCCAATCGGCTGGCTTCCAACTCTTTGCTCGAAGCTGTGGTCTTTGCCCACCGGGCGGCCCTCTGGTTCAAGGAGGCAATAGCGACCAAGGCCAAATTGCCCCGGGTCGAGGTGGAGCCATGGCGCACCGGCGGGGCTGCGATTCTGGACGAATCCATCCTGATCAAACATAACTGGGATCAACTGCGGCAGTTGATGTGGGACTACGTGGGCATCGTCAGGCGGAAAAAAAGGTTGGATCTGATTCAGACCCGGTTGAGCTTCATGCTGGCGGAGATCAAGGAGCATTTCGACGACTACCTGCTCACCCCGGACCTGGTCGAACTCCGTAACCTGGCAGTCATTGCAGACTTGATCGTGCAGAGCGCCAGCTTGCGTAAGGAATCGCGCGGCCTGCACTACATCCTCGACTATCCGGTCAAGAACGACGCCGAATACCTCAAGGACACCATCCTGCAAAGATAAAAAAAGGCCCCGAAAAGAGTGTTCTTCCAGGGCGAGCCAGTTGGCAATCAATAATTTGCCCCATTGAAGGGCAGTATCATAACCCCCGGCAGCAGCTCTGTGGAACCCAAAGGCGGCCTACCAGCTGCAGGATCATCGGGATCAGGCATCAAAAAGGCTTTTCTTGTTCATTGGTCTCTTCACCTTGAACCTGGTTGCATAGCGCTACAGTCACATTTTAAACTAGCGCGTAACCACAAGTTTTGAGATTTTTACTGCGCCCAAATCACCAACACCCTGAAATTGAACGATAAAACCTACGGCATTGCACTAAAATGTGCACGCAACACGCAGAATTAAGACAGGGGCAGAATCCTGGCGCGAGGACGGCAAGACCCGCAAACGCACTCTGGCCAACCTTTCAGCCTTGAGACCCTCTGTCATCGAAGGACTGAAGGTGCTCCTGAAAGGAGGAGTGGCCATCAGTAGTCCCGAGGAGGTATTCGTTATTGAGCGCAGCCTGCCGCACGGCCATGTGGCCGCGGTGCTGGGCTTGGGAGAGCGTCGCGCTGAAGATCTGCACCGGGCGCTGGACTGGTTACATCAGGCGCAGCCGCAGATTGAGCAGCGTCTGGCGCACCGGCATCCGGCTGGCGGCACAATTGCGCTCTATGACCTGAGCTCAACCTGGCTGACCGGACATTGCTGCGAGCTGTGGCCGCCTAGGGCTACTCGCGTGACGGCAAGCGTGATGAGCCCAGATTGTCTTTGGCCTGATTTGCAATGCCGATGGTTGTCTGATCTCGGCGGAGGTGTTCAAGGGCAAATACCAGCAACAGAGGGAGGGGGAGAGCGCAGTGCGCGTTACCGCAAATTGCAATCAGTAGCAATGCTAGCCACGTCTTATGCATTGGCATTGCGTCCTCCCCTCCGGGTTACCTTCTCCAAGGTTGCCATCGCTTCAGAATGAGACGCATCAGTTCCTCTATCGTCAGCATCGTTCTTGACCAGAATGGAGTCCGCAGCTTCTGGCCATCCGGACACAGCCTGACGCCCTCCCTGTCTTCCGGATGGCAAGCACGGTTTATCTCGCGGTTTGCTCAATTTTTTTCGTGTGATCCAAGGTGGTCATGACCGTTGCCACCATGGAGGAGACATCGGCCAGGTTGGCAGGCAGGATCATGGTGTTGTTTTCTTTGGCTAGTTTGCCGAACTGATCAAGGTATTTTTTTGCCACTTCCAAGTTGGCCGCATCCTGGCCTCCGGGCGCACTCAAGGCCTCGGCCACCTTCCGGATGCCTTCGGCGGTCGCCTCAGCCACCTTGAGAATCTCTTGGGCATGGCCCTCGGCCTCGTTGATCCGCCGCATCTTCTCTCCCTCGGAAAGCGCGATGGCCTCGGCCCGCTCACCATCGGCCCGGTTGATCAGTGCCTGCCGCTCGCCTTCCGACTTGGCGATCTCGGCTCGCTTTTCCCGTTCGGCCCTCATCTGTTTTTCCATGGCCTCAAGCACACTGCGCGGCGGCTGGATATCTTTGATTTCGTAGCGCAGCACCTTGACTCCCCAGTTCTGAGAGGCCTCGTCAAGGGCTTCAACCACATGTCGATTCAAAATCTCGCGGGCCTCGAAGGTATTGTCTAGGGTAATCTTGCCGATGGCCGAGCGCAGGCTGGTCTGGGCCAGTTGGGCGACGGCGTAATGGTAGTTGTCGATGCCATAGGCGGAAAGCCGCGAGTTGACCACTTGGAGGTAGAGGCAACCGTCTATTTCCATGGTTACGTTGTCGGCGGTGATGCAGGTCTGGGCTGGAATATCGATGGATTGTTCTTTGAGGCTCCTTTTATAGGCCACCTTGTCGAAAAAAGGGATGAGGATATGAAATCCGGCCTCCAAGGTGCTGCGGAACTTACCCAGCCGTTCGACTACATATTCATACTGCTGATCAACCACCACCGCGCTCTTGATCAGAATGGCAATGACAAAGACAGCAAACACCAGAACGCCGATCAATAAGCTATCCATCAGGAGTCTCCTTCCGGTAGTACCGGGCTGACCTTGACGGTCAGGTTTATTTTTTCGACAATCCGCACCACGGTTCCCTTGACCAAGGGCACATCCGCCGTGGCCTTCCAGAACGAGCCGGCGTACTTGACCGTGCCCAGCGCAGGCGGCAGGATATCGGCAATCACTTCGCCGGTGGATCCAGGCGACATGCCACCTTCCATGGCGTCGGTGTCGAGCTTCCGACCGAGAAAGACCTTTTTGAAGGTAGAGCGAAACAGCAAAAGCGACAGGAGGCTTGCCGCCAGAAACACCATGAACTGGCCGGCAAGCGGAACAGGATATAGCGCGAAGGCAAGGGCGGCGCACCAGGCGCCGACCCCGAAAAAGAAGACCACCAGGCCGGGAAGCGCCAGTTCCAGTGCCAGAAAGACAATGCCAGCGAGGAACCAAATCAAAACAGGGGAAAAGACAGGCAGGGGGGGCATAGGCAGGCTCCTTGTGAACGTTCTCCCAAAAGATAGCACAGGCTTGCCGGAGCGGTCAAACAAGAAGCGGCTCACGAGCACCGTGCCGGTTGCTGCCGGATGAAATATCAGACCAAAGAGCCGAAAAATAGCATACCAGCCAATTTTGGATCAACCTGTCGATTTTTCCTAAATGGCGGGTTTAACAGCTTGTCAATAGCGTAAATTTTACGTAAGAGAGAGTATCGTTCGCAAGTGCAGAAACCCAATCAATCTCAACCTGATTCCATCCGAAGAAGTCAGCCTGTGCTCAGGAAAACCGTTCCATGTCCGATCATTGTCGATTGCATTGTTCCGGCTTCGCGCTGCCCGGAATCCTGGCCTTCTTGTCTCTGTTTTTCGTTCCCCACGCCTTAGCCGAAAGCGATTCTCTGCTCCCTCAGTCGCCGCCTCCTGCACAGCTGGAGAGCCAGCAGCCGGATATGGTCAATCACGAGCGGGAACAACAACAGTTGCAGCTCCAGCAACAGCTTGAGCAGTTGTATTTCGAGGTATCGGGCAGCATCGCAAGGGAGCCGGTCTACGCATCAAGCTATCTCCTGGATTTATATAGAAAAAACCAGTTCGATCTTCTTTGGGACAACCAGGACAACATCGCCCAGTTGATGGGCGCCATCGTTGCGAGCGCCGAAGAAGGGTTGACCCCTGACGATTATCACCTCAAGGCCCTGACCCATTATTGGAACGAACTGCGGGACCATGAGGGGACCATGACCAGGAAGGTGGAGTACGACATCCTGCTTTCCGATGCCATGGTTTTGTTGGGACAGCATAAACGGTATGGCAAGGTCGACCCGGCCAAAGTCGAGGAAAAACAGAACCTCGCCGCCACCACACCCCGGCCCTCGCCCATCGACGCCTATTTGGGCGCCATCCGCACCGGGACTGTGCGGGTCACCTTGGACAAGTTGTCCCCCCATCATCCTTCCTATCTCAACCTCAAGGAAGCCTTAAGCCAGTACAAGAAGTACGCTGCCAAGGGAGGATGGCGTTCTGTTCCGCAGGGACCGAGCCTCAAGCCGGGCGAGGTCGACCAGCGGGTCACGGCCATCCGGAGCCGCCTGGCTTCGACCGGCGAGTATCACTCCAAAGGGGGTGAATCGAACCTGTACGACGACCAGTTGAAGACAGCGGTCAAGGCCTTCCAGGCCCGGCACCATGTCGAACCCGATGGTGTGATCGGCAAGAGCACGGTGAGCGCCATGAACATTAGCGTGACCGACCGGATCAACCAGATCCGGGTGAACCTTGAACGGACACGCTGGGTGGTCCACGACATGCCCAGTTCCAGCATCATCATCGACATTGCTGGCTTTGCCCTGCAGTATTACCACGACAACCAGCCGGTGTGGAACGCCAAGGTCATGGTCGGTCAGCCATATCACCAAACGCCCGTTTTCCGCTCGGCGATCACCTACATCGTGCTTAATCCGACCTGGACGCCCACCCCGGATATCGTCAAGAACGAAACCGTGCCCAGCATCGTCAAGGATCCGGAGTACCTTGCCAAACAGCGACTGCGCATCTTTGACAGCAGCGGCAGCGAGGTCAATCCCCAAACCATCCGCTGGCATCAGTATCAGGGAAAATACCTTCCCTATACCCTGCGGCAGGATCCGGGAACAGACAATTCCTTGGGAGTTATAAAGTTTCTGTTTCCTAACCCATATCATGTCTATCTCCACGACACACCGAGCAAATCATTGTTCGGTCGTACCCAGAGGGCCTTCAGCCACGGCTGTATCCGGGTCCAGAATCCCCTCGAACTGGCCCGGTTGATTCTCGCCAACGACCCAGGCAATCCAATCACGGTCGAAAAAATGGACCAAATCCTGGCTTCGGGCAAGACCACCACGGTGATTCTCAAACAACCGTTGCCGATTTACCTGATGTATTGGACCACCAATGTCCGTGACGGCAAGGTGATGTTCAAACCCGACCTCTACAACCGCGACGAAGGCATTCTCGCCGCGCTCAACGCACCCCCTTCCCGGTTGGAATCGGCCATCCAGATGCCTGAAGGCAAGAATGGCATGACAACGGCCAATCAGCATGTCAAAGTTGAAAGGATCGTAAGGTTCGTGCAAACGGTCGATCAACAAAATCTGGCGGATCCCAATGCGAAAGATTCCCTGTGAACTGACCCTGGGCAACGGCGAGATGTGATCGTCATGGTCGAACTAAACGACGACGGTACGCTCAAGATTCCGCGTGAGGCCCTTTACGGCTCCTTCCGGGAAAGCGTGCTGGCCTGCCGGGTGATGCGGCCGGAGGATCTGGTTAGCGTGCAACGGGAGAACTGGGTGGGTTGAAGCGGCCCCTCCGGCTGTCTGGTCGTGGCGGGCGATTTGATTTTCCGTGGACAAAAAAAGCCCCCATCCGGCCTGCTACTTGTGAAGCGCCGGAAGGGGGTATTTTTATTAGTTTGATCGTTCCCACGCGCAGGCATTGAAACGCAAGCCCGGCTGAAGTAAGGATTTCCTGTTTTTTTGTCATTTAGACCAACGGGAGAAAACTCCGAGGGTCACGCAGATAACTGACAGAAATATTTGAAATATACGCTCGTCGACAAAAAATGGCTCGGGCGACATCCTGCCGCCCGCAATTGAAAAATTTAATGCGCGTAAAGCGCCTATCAGCCCAGGGCTTCCCGGATTCTGGCCATGGCTTTGCCCACATTGGCCTCGGAGTTGAACGCCGACAGGCGGATATACCCCTGGCCGCACTTGCCGAAACCTGCTCCCGGAGTGCAGACCACTCCGGCCTTATTCAGCAGCAGATCGAAAAGCGCCCACGAATCACCCTTGGCCTCGATCCAAACATAGGGGGCGTTGTCGCCGCCGACGGTGTGGTAGCCCAGTTCGTTCATGGCCTGGCGGATGATCTTGGCGTTGGCCAGGTAGCCGTCGATCAGGGCGGTGCATTGGGCTTTTCCTTCGGGCGAATAGACCGCATCGGCCGCTCGCTGCACCGGGTAGGAAACGCCGTTGAACTTGGTGCAGTGCCGCCGGTTCCACAGCGGGTGAATGGCTTGCTTGGCACCGGCCGAATCAAAGGCAACGCACTCCTTAGGCACCACGGTGTAGGCGCAGCGGGTGCCGGTGAACCCGGCGCTCTTGGAATAACTGCGGAATTCGATCGCCACCTCTCGGGCGCCTTCGATCTCGAAAATCGAATGCGGCAGAGCGGGATCGCGGATAAAGGCCTCGTAGGCCGCATCGAAGAGAATGAGCGCCTTGGCGTCTAGGGCAAAATCGACCCATACCTTTAACTGCTCCTTGGTGATGGTCGATCCGGTGGGGTTATTGGGAAAGCAGAGATAGATCAAGTCCACCGGCTCCTTGGGCAGGTCGGGCACGTAGTTGTTGCGCCGAGTCGATTCCAGGTAGACGATCCCTCCGTAGCGGCCGTCCTTGAAGGCGCCAGTGCGGCCGGCCATGACGTTGGTGTCGAGGTAGACCGGGTACACCGGGTCGGGAATGGCGATTTTGGCATCGCCGGCAAACAGCTCCTGGATATTGCCGGTATCGCACTTGGCGCCATCGGAGACAAACACCTCGTCGGCCTGAATGTCGGCGCCGCGAGCCTGGAAATCATGTTTCGCGATCGCCAGGCGTAAAAACTCGTACCCCTGCTCCGGACCGTAGCCGCGAAAGCCGCCTGCGGTCGCCATCTCGTCGACCGCCAAGTGAAAGGCGGCAATGCACGCGGACGGCAGCGGCTGGGTCACATCGCCGATGCCCAGCTTGATCACCTCGCGCTCGGGATAGGCAGCCTGAAAGGCCGCCACCCGTTTGGCGATATCGGAAAAGAGATACGAGGCCTGCAATTTCAGGTAATGTTCGTTTATTTTCAACATGACTGATTCCTTCGCACATGGGGCGCCGCTCTGCGGACGGCGGTTAGAGTTTGACTTTGACCCGGTTGCTGAACTCGAATCCTTCCGTGGAAAAATCGTAGTCCATCCGGCCGGCGTTCAGCTTCATGTTCGGCGCCAGGATGGTCACCTTGCCCGGACTGACCAGCATCTTGTCGGCTTCGTCATATTCGAGCCGTTCGGAAAGCATGACCTGGTCCCGAAGCGGCTTGACCACCTTGACCTGGTCGGTGAGCACCAGATGCCGCTTGTCGATGAAATAGAGGCCCTTGCGGCTTTCGACATTGATCGGCTCCCGTTCCGAGCCGATGTACATGGCGTTGACCTCCTCCATCTCGATCTCGTGATTGTCGCCTTGGGTGTACGCGCGTTCGGCATCGATCTGCCACTCCTCCTTGCCATTGGTGGTCATGGTGATGGCTACCCTCTCAAGGACGAAATTCTGGATGGGAGTCTCCTCCTGGGGTTGCGCAAACTTTGGGTTGTAGCCGCCGCGAGGAGCGAGAAAGACAGCCAGTGGCGGCCGCCACAGCGGACTGGTGACCAAGAGCAGTACCGGCAGAAGCCAAAGGAGATTGCGGGGATTTTTGATCATCGGTCGAATTTAGCCTGCATCCGCGCCAGATTGCCTTGGGCCTCGAGGATGAGATCGCAGACCTCGCGTACCGCTCCGCGGCCGCCGGGGCGTTCGGTGGTGTAGTGGGCTCGCTGACGGATCTCGGCCACCGCATTGGCGGGAGCAACGGCGAATCCGGCCCGGTTGAGTAGGGGTAGGTCCATGAAGTCGTCCCCCATGTAGGCAGTCTGCGGCGGCCTTAAGCCGGTGGCCTTGAGGATGGACTCGTAGGCGGTTAATTTATCCTGCTGTCCCTGCAGGACATGGGCCATTTTCAGATCACTGGCGCGGCGCTCTACCGCCTCAGAGGTGCGGGCGGTGATGATGCCCACCGCCACCCCGCTGTCCTGGAGCAGCCTGATGCCCAAGCCGTCCTGGGAATTGAAGCACTTGGCTTCGCCGCCGCCGGAGATATACATCAGGGAACCGTCGGTGAGCACGCCGTCGACATCGAGCAGCAGCAACTGAACCTGTCGGGCCCTGGGCAGGGCGGCCTGCCAGGCGACGCCGCGTTCCTGCGGCCGGGTCCGTTGCATGGACCGGTTGCGCAGCGCCTCGGTCAGCTCGCAGTCGGTCGGGTAGGGCGCTCCCGGTCTGCCGCAATACTGTTCAGCCATTGATGACTCCGGATACAGCCTGGCGCACCGCCAGCAGCTGTTTGAGCAGAGGTTCCACCTCGGCCAGGGGCAAGGAGTTGGGCCCGTCGCACAGTGCCCTGTCCGGGTCGGGATGGACCTCTAAAAACAAACCGTCGATGCCCACCGCCATCGCCGCTCTTGCCAGGATCGGGATGAACTCGCGCTGCCCGCCGGAGCACGAACCGGCGCCGCCGGGCAGCTGGACCGAATGGGTGGCGTCGAACACCACTGGAAAGCCTAGGGAGCGCATGACCGGCAGGGAGCGCATGTCCACTACCAGGTTGTTATACCCGAAGCTGGAACCACGCTCGGTGAGCAGTATCCGCTCGCTGCCGGCGCTGCGTACCTTGTCTACCGCGTTGGCCATGTCCCAGGGTGAAACGAACTGCCCCTTCTTGATGTTGACCACTTTGCCGGTGCGGGCGGCGGCCACCAACAGGTCGGTCTGGCGGCAGAGGAAGGCTGGAATCTGAAGAATATCGAGCACATCGGCGGCAATTTTCGCATGGGCCGGCTCGTGGATGTCGGAAAGCACCGGCACCCGCGCCTCTTCGCGCAGCCAGCCGAGAATCTGAAGCCCCTTCTCTGGACCAGGTCCCCGGAACGAAGCGAGCGAGGTCCGGTTCGCCTTGTCGAACGAGGCCTTGAACACGTAGGAAAGGCCCAGGCGAGCGGCCACGGCCCGCATCTCCACGGCAATTTCCCTTGCGAGTTCGGCATCTTCAAGCACGCACGGACCGGCGATCAGCAGCAGAGGAGCCATTGGCCCAACATCGATGGGTCCGGCGGGAGTGGGGGTGATGTGAACGGTGTTTGTCATTTCACAAACGGTCACCTTGGCCGGAGGCCATGGCGGCTTTGATGAAATCCCGGAACAGGGGGTGGGGCTGCATCGGCTTGGATTGGAACTCGGGGTGGAACTGGCAGCCGAGGAACCAGGGATGGTCAGCCAGCTCGACGATCTCCACCAGATTGCCGTCTGGAGAGGTGCCGCTGACGATCAGGCCGGCCTCCTCCAACGGCGCCCGATAGGCGTTGTTGAATTCGTAACGATGACGGTGACGTTCGCTGATCTCGTCCTTGCCGTAGGCTGCGGCGGCAAAGGTGCCGGGTTTGAGGGTGCAGGGATACGCGCCGAGCCGCAACGTGCCGCCCATGTCGGAATCCTGATCGCGCTTCTCGATTTTGCCGGTACGGAAATCGAACCACTCGGCCATCAGATAGATAACCGGATGCGGGGTAGCCTGGTTGAATTCCACCGAATGCGCACCCTCAACTTGGGCAATGGTGCGGGCAAATTCGACCACAGCCAACTGCATTCCCAAACAAATTCCGAAAAACGGGATCTTGTGCTCGCGGGCATAGGCCACGGCCCGGATCTTGCCTTCCATGCCGCGGCTGCCGAAACCGCCGGGCACCAGGATGCCGTCGCAGTTGGCGAGCTGCTCCAAAGCCGTGCCTTCTTCCAGGCTGTCGGCGCTGATATACTGGAGGGCCACCTTGGCATCGTTGACGATACCGCCGTGGATCAGGGCCTCGTGCAGACTCTTGTAGGATTCCTTCAAGTCGACGTACTTACCGGTGATGCCGATGGTCACCGTGCTTCTAGGGTTCCTGATCCGGCGCACCAGCCGCTCCCAGGGATCCATATTGGGCGCCCCGGTCCAGATGCCCAGTTTTTCGAGGATGCGGTCATCGACTCCTTCCTGTCTGATCTTCAGCGGCAATTCGTAGATGCTCTCCACATCCACCGCCGAAATGACCGCGTTGGCGTCGACATTGCAGAACAAGGCGATTTTCTTCTTCAGGTCGTCGGTGAGCGGCTGCTCGGCCCGGCACATGAGGATATCGGGCTGGATGCCCGAGGCCAGCAGTTCCTTGACCGAATGCTGGGTCGGCTTGGTTTTCACCTCGCCGGCAGTCCTGATGTAGGGCACCAAGGTCAGGTGGATAAACAGGGTGAATTCCCGGCCCAGGTCGGTGCGAAGCTGGCGGATCGCCTCGATGAAGGGCAGCCCCTCAATGTCGCCCACAGTGCCGCCAATCTCGATGATGGCCACGTCGGCACAACCGTCCAACTGGACGATCGCTTCCTTGATCTCGTCTGTGATGTGGGGGATAACCTGGACCGTGCCGCCCAAATACTCCCCGCGGCGCTCCTTCATGATCACCGAATAGTAAATGCGGCCCGATGTGTAGTTGTTCCTCTGCCCCATGACCGCGTTGGTGTAGCGTTCGTAATGCCCCATGTCGAGGTCGGTCTCGGCGCCGTCGTTGGTGACATAGACCTCGCCGTGCTGAAAGGGGTTCATGGTGCCGGGATCGACGTTGATATACGGGTCGAGCTTCAGGAAGGTCACGGTCAGACCGCGCGATTCGAGCAGCGCGCCGATGGAGGCGGCCGACAGGCCCTTGCCCAGGGAGGAAAGGACTCCGCCGGTAATAAAAATGAACTTGGTTTTTTTACTTAAGGAAGCATGCATACCGTAACCTTTCAGCTCAGGAAAACAGCGAGGGAGGCAGCCAGGCCGCCGGATGAACGATTGGGCAAAAACTATACACGATCCCCCCCCTCTTTACAAGTCGGCGCATAGCGAAAACCAACCATAAAACCTGTTGATTTTATTATTGAAAGCAAAACATCACCCTGAACGCTCATCGCTCAAACCCCATCCCACAGCAAGCGAGTCAGGTCGAGCAGGCGCTGTTGCTGGGCCTCGGTCAGGGGGGTAAAGGGAGAGTTGTCGTAGGTGGTTTCGCGGTTCTCCACCACCAGCACTTTGGCGTCCGAACTCAAGGTATGGGTGTGCCAGACCGCCTGCTTGACGTTATACACGCATCCCGGCTGGAGATCCTCGGCATGGATCTCGGTGACCGCGTATTGTCCTTCACCGACAAACAGGATGCAGCGGCCGGCCAAGAGGACGAACACCTCGTCGGTCTCGTTGTGGCGCTGCATCCGGTCGAGGCGTACCGGCAGCAGGTCGGCGCTGTAGTTGAGAACCGCCACCCGCCAGGCCCCGAAATCGACCAGAGGTTTGTATCCGTGGCCGCTGTACTCGCATATTTCAAGAAGTTCACGATTCATGGCGATGGGTCGCCGGACTGGCCGGCTTTGGGGGCTTGGTGAACATGGCTGCTTCAGACGATGCAAGACGAGAGTTTCTATCATCCCCATTCAAAGGCCGCAAGAAAAAGGCGCCGATCCCATGCGCTGACCGTAAGGCCGAGCGGGCCGATATCTCGGAAATGCTAGGTTTTTATTGACGTTGTCATCCGGTTGCAAGTATACATCGACAACCGTTACTTCCTTGTCCTTCATTCTTTTTTCGAGGCCAATCTATGAGTACACTTTCCCGTTTTTTTCTCGCCGCCACCCTGGCCAGCGCCCTTCTTTTCCAAGGCGGCTGCGCCCCGAAACCGGTTTCTCCCTACGCCGGAGGGGGCACAGGCGCTGCCGATAGCATGAACGGCAACCAAATGGGCAGCATTACCGAGGAAATGGGGCCAGGAACCAATGGCGGCCATGGCGGCGCCGAAGGGCTCGACTCCACTGGCCGAGGCGGCTCCGGCAGCCTAGGCGGTGATGCCGACTCGCAGAGCGATGCCTACAAACGTGAACACGGTCGCAGCTCCCCCCAGTTCAAGCCGATCTACTTTGACTACGACCAGTCCAAAATCAGGGGCGACCAGATCCCGGTCATGGAGCACAATGGCACCTACTTGCGCAACAATCCCACGGCTCGGGTGCTGATCGAAGGCAATACAGACTATCGGGGCACCAACGAATACAATATCGCTCTGGGTGAGCGGCGCGCCGTAGCGGCCAAAAAGTACCTACGCGAGTTCGGCATCGACGCAAGCCGTATCCGCACCGTCAGCTATGGCGAGGAGCGTCCGTTGTTCACCGGCAGCAGCGAAGACGATTACGCCCACAACCGGCGCGACGATTTCATCCTCGAATAAAACGACCCGCTCATTGATTTCCCTAACAAAGCCTGGGGAGCGACCGGATGGCTGCTCCCCAGGCTTTTTTTGTTCGTCCCGCCTTGTTATTCTAAATATTTCCAGCAATGTCCGGTTAAGTTTTTGCATGTATGATATTGTCGGGGTATAGGCAGTCCTTGCATGGCAGATTCAATGTATTCCGTTCGGTATTCATTGAGGATTTGGTTGCGTAGTTGGCGGACCCGGTGGATGGAGACCGGCTCACCTTGCTCACCATGGCAGTAGATGGCCAAAAAGATATAGGGCACCTCGAAAAACCCAACCCGGTTCACGAGGTGAAAAAGAGGTCTTGGTGACGTATTTATACTTTTATCTTATGCGCAAATAGTGTGCTATCTCTTTGTAAATATAATTAAAATTGATCGCATGCCACGTATGCTGTAAAAGTGAAAATACACAAGCGCCATGAAGCAACTCAATTTTTTCGCCGAAGCAAAACGACTCCGCCGCTTGTCCACGGTAGGCGATCCCCTGGAAAAAATGGTCCTGACGGTGGATTTTGGACACGACGAAACAGGCTGAACCGCAGCCTCGTCAACCGGTCCTGGTGCCCGCTCTGCTACGGAGAGAGTAAGGGCCCCTTCATCGCTCCGGCCCGAGCAACTTCAAAAAACGCCCTCAGTTCGTTTTTGCCCTTCTGCGTTTTTCTCCCGCTTCAAAAACGACAGTGAAGTCGTTTTTGGCGCCTCGACTCACCGGGCGTCCTCAAAACCGTCCGCAAGTTCGTTTTTGTCCAGCTTGAAGCAGCCAGCCGCCACCAGAGCCCCAACTCGACACAGAGAGCAATAGCGTTTAAACATCGTTTAGTTTTTCCTGTAATCGTTTTTCTGCCCGCAACCTTGCCCTAGGGGTGGACTGCCCCGAGAAGTCGATTACAGGGCTTCTCAGGGCTTTTTTCTTCCCGGCCTCGATGCCGCTTTTATTTTTCATCAATGTCGCCTCGAAATTGGCTGCCGAAGCTGATCTGCTCAAACCGGTTCGCAAGGCATTGGCCACCATCGTCAAACACGGCAAAGCCATCCTTGCCCGTTGGGATTCCGGCCACAGCAACGCCAGGATCGAAGCGCTCAACGGCATCTTCCAAGCCGCCAAACGCCGGGCAAGAGGATTTCGGAACGACGAAACCTTCATCACCATAATCTACCTCATCGCCGCTCCGATTCAGAATATTCTGAAATCCACATGAAACGACGAAGAGCCGAATAAATCCCGGACGCCTGAAGGCGTCGCGGCAGGAAGCGACCCTCGCCGTCTTCAACCGCTTCAAGACCCGCGCTCTCGGTGAAATTCCCGCCGAGCCGGGTTTCTGGGCGTCCTAAGGCTTTGCCGGCGGCGAACTCACCGTCGAAGTCAGAAAAGCACCAGGCACCAGACCACCACCACCTGGACAATAGCCATGAAGACGGCCGCCGAACCAAGGTCCTTGGCCAGGCCCGACAACTCATGGCGCTCGGGGCCGATCCGGTTGACCACCACCTCAATGCCGGTGTTGAGCAGTTCGACGATCAGCAGCAGGATAAGGCTACCCGCCAGGAGTGCACGCTCGACATTGCTGTGGCCGAGCCAGCAGGCCACCGGCAAAAGCGCCAGGCAGACGAGCAGTTCCTGGCGGAAGGCCTCTTCGTTGCGATAGGCTGCGGTTAACCCTACATACGAGCAGCGCATGGCCCGCATGATCCGGGCCATGCCGGTTCCGTTCACCTTCTTCTGTTCGTCCATCCTTGTCGTGTCTCAGTTGCGGGTTGACGGATACTATCCGGGGCGGGGCAAGGACGCGACCGTATGATCGTTCCCTTCATTTTTGGGCGAAACTACACTATTTGGCCACGCTTTTCCAGGCCCAATTCCGCAGGCGCGGCTCCCGCAGCAAAATCGATTGCCGCTTTCCTCGCTATGTGGTATTTACTCGGAAAAATTATCACTTAAAGTAACGAGGGCTTGGAAATGGGCCGTGAAGGATTTATTCAGTTACGGGTGAAGTTGGGAAAAACCCAGAAGGCGCTGGCCGAGCTGCTGGGGGTTTCGCTCAAGGCCGTCCAAAGTTACGAACAGGGGTGGCGCTCCATCCCCTTCCATGTCGAGCGACAACTCTATTTTCTGGCCGCCAATCAACAGAACAGCGGCCAGCCCAGCCGCAAGGATTGCTGGGCCATTAAACGGTGCGTACACAAGAAGGAGTGTTCGGCATGGGAATTCCAGGCTGGACGTTGCTGCTGGTTTCACGGTAGCACTCGGGGTGCAGGCGCCATCGCCAAAGACTGGAAAGAAAAGATGACAATCTGCCGCAAGTGCGAAGTTCTGGCCTCCTTATTCTGATTCCGTTGCTGACAGCCATGTTCTTCCTGTTTTTCGATTTTTTTTCCTCACCGCTGGTCTTTGTCCGCCATCAATAGACAGCCATCCATGGTTCAGTTGAAGGTCGGCGTCGCCATGAGCGGCGGCGTCGATTCGACCATGGCCGCCTCGCTCGTGTACGAGCAGGGGCATGATGTGCACGGTTTTTTTATGCTGCTGCCGCTTCCTGGCCTGGACGAACACCTGTCGCAGGTCCGACAGGTGGCTGGACAACTGACCATTCCCCTGACAGTGATCGATATGCGCCGTCACTTCACCGACCAGGTCGTCGGATATTTCACCGCCACCTATCAAAGCGGCTTGACGCCCAACCCATGCATCCACTGCAATCACGCCATCAAATTCGGCCTGTTGGCCGAGGCCATGCGAACCCATGGCATGGACCGGATCGCCACCGGCCACTATGCCCGCATCGACCAGCGTGATGGCCAGTCCTTCGTGGCCCGTGGCGTTGACCGTCAGAAGGATCAATCCTATTTTCTCGCCCGCCTGGATGCGGGGCAGGTGGGGCGCATTCTCTTTCCCTTGGGTCGCTGGACCAAGGAGCGGATTTACCATCGAGCAGCAGGCCTGGGCTTTCGGTTTACAGGCCAGGAGAGCCAGGACGTCTGCTTTCTGGCCTCTGGCCTACCCGCCTTTCTGGCCGGCCAGGGTATCGGCGAACAGGCCGGGCCGGTGGTCACCCGCGATGGCCGGCAGCTCGGCGAGCACCGGGGCGTATGGCAGTACACCATCGGCCAACGGCGGGGATTGGGGCTGCCCGACGCCACGCCCTGGTATGTGGTAGGGCTTGACGGCCTCGGCAACCGGGTGGTCGTCGGCAAGCACGACGAATTGTTTAGCGACCGTTGCACCATCCATTCCCTGCGCTGGACGCACCAGCCGCCGACCCTGCCCTGGCGCGGCCTGGTGCAACTGCGATCCCGTCATCAGCCGGCATCGGCCGAATTGATTGTCGCGGCCGCCGGCACCTGGCAGTTGACCTTCGCCAGCCCCCAGTGCGCCATCGCTCCCGGCCAATTCGCCGTCTTCTACGAGGACGACCTGGTTGTGGGCAGCGGTGTGATCGCAGCGAACACCGAGACGGAGCGAAGCGTGTGAAACGGATCGCCATCGCCACTTTGGGGTGCAAGGTCAACCAATCCGAGTCCGCCGCCTTTGCCAGCGGGTTCGAGGCCTGCGGCTGCGTGCTGGTGCCGTTTCGGGCCGAGGCCGACGTCTATGTGATCAATACATGCACGGTTACCGCCAAGGCCGGGCAACAGTCGCGGCAACTGATCCGGCGCGTCCTGCACGAACATCCCACTGCCCGGCTCGTCGTCACCGGCTGCTATGCCCAGATGGATCCGAACGCGGTGCTCGACCTGACCGAACAACCACTGACCGTCGTCGGCAACGGCAACAAGCACCGCCTGGTGGAGGCGGCACTAGTGGAAAACCCGCCCGACTTGGTCCTGCTCATGGGCAACGTCAGCACCAAAAAAGAGATTTGCCCGCTGCCAGCCAGCCGCTTTCCCGATCGTACCCGCGCCTGCCTCCGCATCCAGGACGGCTGCAACAACTTCTGCTCCTACTGCATTGTGCCCTACACCCGCGGCCCCAGCCGCAGTCTGCATCTGGCCAGCGTGCTCGACCAGGCCGCGGTTTTCAGCGACCAAGGGTATGGCGAAATGGTGATCACTGGCATCAATGTCGGCAAGTACGGGCTCGACCTGGACGAAGGTTATACCATCTACAGCCTACTGGACCGGCTGTGCCGCGACTTTCCGGCCTGCCGTATCCGCCTCAGTTCAATTGAGCCCGCCGAAGTGAATGACGCGCTCCTGGAGATGTTGGACCAGCACGCCAACCTGATGCCCCACCTGCACATTCCCCTGCAAAGCGGCGATGACGCGGTGCTGACCAGGATGAACCGCAGGTATGGCCGCGCTGAATTCGCCGCCCTTATTCGCCGGGTGCGTGAGCGCCTGCCCGGGGTCACCATCGGCTGCGACGTGCTGGGCGGCTTTCCCGGCGAGACAGATGCGGAGGCCGCCAACACCTACAGTCTGCTGGCCGAGTTGCCGGTGGACTATCTCCATGTCTTCCCCTATTCCCGTCGGCCCGGAACCCTGGCCGCCTCGTTTTCGGGGCACCTGCCCGGACCGGTGAAGGAAGAGCGGGTACGCCGGCTGCGCGCCCTGGATGCGGCCAAACGGCAGGCCCTCTACCGGACCAATATCGGCCGAACCCTCCAGGTGCTGGTCGAGCGGCGGCAGGCGAAAAGTGGCCTGCTCCAGGGATTTTCCGAAAACTATCTGCCGGTGCTGTTTGCCGGCTCCTCCCAATGGATCCGGCGAGTGGCCCCGGTGCGGCTGATCGCGGTCGAGGCCGGTCAACCAATGGGGATCATTGCCGAAGACCTGCTTGAGGAAAGTCGGCAAACCAGGTAAGCTGGGCTACTCGATTTCCGAGGCGGCGAGTGGCTGGTGCACGGCCTCCGCGCTGGACGGGCAAGGGATGCGCCAGCCCTTCCCTTGGGGCTTTTGACTGATCATCATAAGACAATCGTTGCCTAATTTCAGTTAGCCAGCTTATGCCATCAGCGACTATCAAACTTTTTTTGCCGTACGGCGACGCAAAGCGGTTGCGCGTCTGCGAAGTCTCGAGCTGGACCGGCAAAGCCCAGGCTGCTCCGAGAGCAGAACTCAATACCTTCCTTCTCCGCGAAGAAGCTTTTGAAAGGGCAATGCCTTGATCGTCGCGTTCCGGATATGGCTACGTTGCAGGCGGAATTGGGCGCTTGGCAAAAATTCTACGGCCGTGGTCGCCGAACGACCTTCCGCCGAAACACAACATCCGTTTGTCGTCACACTTCGCAACAAACTTGTTCAGGACGGAACACTTGCCAAGAGGCAAGGTTTCTTCATCTTCACCAAGGATACCGAATTTGACAGTCCGAGTGCCGCAGCCGCTGTAATTCATGGAGGGGGGCAATGACCTTACCTCTTTTGGAAAGATGCAAGCGGTAAATCGCTCAAAGAACTCGAAGAGGGCTAACTGGTAAGCAAGCGACTCGTTCGGGCGATGCGCCTGCAACGAGCACCGTAGGAATCCCCCGCAGTTAGGCAGGGGAGAATGTCAAGAGAAGGACCATGATCGGAGAAATTATCGCCATCGGCGACGAGCTGACCTCGGGCCGGATCGTCAACACCACCAGCAGCCTGGCGGCACGGGAGTTGTTCCTCCTAGGGCATGAAATCCGGGCCATACACACCATCGGCGACGTGCCCGACCTGATCGGCCATACCCTCAAGACTGTTGTTGCCCGGTGCGATTTCGTCATCGTCACCGGGGGACTAGGGGCCACAACCGATGACATGACCAACGAGGCCGTGATCAAGGCGCTGGGCGTGGCCGGCATGGTGCACCCCGGGGTGCACGCCAATATCGCCTCCCGCCTGGGCAGGGGTGGCGATGGAGCCGGTTTCCTGGCCAGATTGGCGTGGCTGCCCGAGGGAGCGGAGGTGCTTGACCCCGAATACCGCATGGCCGGCTACCTGCTTCGCCACCAGGGCAAGCCGATCTGGTTCCTTCCCGGTGTGCCGCCTCAGATGGAAATTCTGCTGCGCACCAAAGTGCTGCCCGGCCTGCAGAACTTCGACCACAACCACGCCCGGCCGGCCCGCCAGACCGTCTACCTCACCTGCGGCCTTTTCGAGACCGAGATCAACCAGCGCCTGCGGCCGCTTGAGGAACAGGGGCTGGCGATCGGCTATTATCCGGTGGGCTGCGAGGTCCATATCTGCCTGACCACCCGCCCAGAGCCAAGCTCGGCCGGTTTGTCTTTGCAGGCCGCCGACGCCTTCATCCGCGAGGCCTTGGGCGACAATCTCTACGGGATGGGCGGGGCAACCCTGGCTGCGGCCACAGGTTGTCTGCTGGAGCAGCGGGGCTTTCTGCTCGGGACCGCCGAATCGTGCACCGGCGGGCTGATCGGCTTCACCTTGACCGCAACGCCGGGCAGCTCCCGCTGGTTCAAGGGAGGGGTGATCGCCTATGGCAATGACATCAAGGAGCGGCTTTTGGGGGTCGATCCGGCCCTGTTGGCCCGCCACGGCGCTGTGAGCGGCGAAACGGCCCGGGCCATGGCCGACGGAGCACTGCGACTATTCGACTGCGACATCGCCGTGGCCACGACCGGCATCGCCGGACCCGACGGTGGCACCCCGGACAAGCCGGTAGGCACGGTGTATCTCGCCTTGGCCACCCGCGACACCGTCATCGACCGGCTCTGCCTTGTTACCGGCTCCCGCCACCAGATTCAGGAGAAGACCGCCCAAACCGCCGTGGATATGGTGCGCCGGGCTCTTCTTGCCCGTTAACTGCAAGTTGCAAAGGAGAAATGCATGACAAGCGCCACCGAGAACAATGAAGGCCGCCTGAAAAGCGTGGACAATGCCATCACCCAGATCCACCGGCAGTTCGGCAAGGGTTCGATCATGCGCCTGGGCTCGACCGAGAGGGAGAACATCCCGGTCATCTCCACCGGCATCCTCTCGGTGGACCTGGCCCTGGGGGTCGGCGGCTTGCCAAGAGGCCGGGTCACGGAGATCTACGGCCCCGAGGCCTCGGGCAAGACCACTTTGGCCCTGCACGTGATCGCCGAGGCCCAGCGCCGGGGCGGCAACGTCGCCTTCATCGACGCCGAACACGCCCTCGACACCGCCTATGCCGAGCGGCTGGGCGTTGATGTCGACAACCTGCTCATCTCCCAGCCCGACTTCGGCGAACAGGCGCTGGAAATCGCCGAGATTCTGATCCGCAGCGGCGGGATCGACGTGGTGGTCATCGACTCGGTGGCAGCGCTGGTCCCCAAGGCGGAGATCGACGGCAATGTCGGCGACCAGCACGTAGGCCTCCAGGCCCGGCTGATGAGCCACGCCATGCGCAAGTTCACCGGCGTGCTGTCGCGCACCAACACCGTGCTGATTTTCATCAACCAGATCCGGATGAAGATCGGGGTCATGTTCGGTAACCCCGAGACCACCACCGGCGGCAACGCCCTCAAGTTCTACAGCTCGATCCGGATCGACATCCGCAAGACCACCCAGATCAAGGAGGGCCAGGATGCCATCGGCAACCAGGTCAAGGTCAAGGTGGTCAAGAACAAAGTGGCGCCGCCGTTCAAGTCGGCCGAGTTCGATATCGTCTACGGCGAGGGCGTCTCTAGGACCGGCGACCTGCTCGACCTCGGCGTGGCCCAGGGGATAGTCGACAAGAGCGGCGCCTGGTACAGCTACCAGGACGAACGCATCGGCCAGGGGCGGGAAAACGCCAAGAAATATCTCAAGGAACATTCGGACACCGCAGCCGACCTGGAGCGCAAGCTCCGCATGGCCTTCGGCATGCCGGTGGACGGCGAACCCGCTGGCGGTTGATCTGTCCGCACATGTTGGCCCCAAACGTCTTTGCGCTGCCATGGAGCCAGAATTCATCCGGGCGATTGCATCGCTGCTGATCCGGTAACCGAATGATAGAAGACCGCTACGACATAGCTTTTGCGGCGAACCTTGCCCAGCGTAAGAAGCAGATTCAGCTAAATTACTGCCCGGTTACCGCCGTGAACAAATGGTTTGCCAGGAGGCCCGGAGCCTTGTTCCGGGCCCTTCTGCTCGCCGAGTTTTCCGAAAATCCTGGAAAATGCGCTCACTGTCGAGCCAGCCTTTCCACGACAGGTGCGGCCCCAAAAAACAGTTGCCAATGCTCTCATTGTGGAGAGGAGCCCAAGTTCCCCAACGGAACCAAAGCGCCACTGATCGAGGTGCTCATCATCGAACAATATCGGCTTGAGACGCTCGCGCATGTGCCGCTGGACGTAAGGCCAACATACACAAGAACACATGCGCTCGTACGCGCTCGCTGTTGTAATGGAAGACCGGACGCACATGCATGGCCATGGTCTTGATCGAGCGGAAGGCCCGTTCCACATGCGCCAGGCTCTTGTAGACGGATGCCGCAGCCGAGGCGTCCATGGCGGCGCCGTCCAGACTGGTGCGGATCACATGCAGCCCATCGAGGGCGGCTTCAGAGGCTATGGCCTCTTCGCGGCGATGGCAGGTCAAGCTCGTCTCGGTGATCGCGAGCTCGAAATGCTTGGCCATGCGAAAGCGCTCGATGATTCCGCCAACCCGGAGGGCGATGGCCTCCCGGCCGCGGAGTGGCCGGCGGGCACGCTGGGCGGCTGCCGCGATCTTGCCCAGTTGCTCCTCGGCGGCGGCCAGCAACTCCTGACGTTTGCGGGCACGCTGATCAGCCAGGAGCGGGTGCGGCAGACGACCAAACGCTCTCCTGGAAACTGCCCGCTGCGCAGCTCCGTCAGGTTGCGCTCGTCAAACAGCGACAGCTGGATCGGTCCATGCTCGGCCATCAGTTGGGCGATATAAAGGCGGCGCAGAAAAAACCGCCCTTGCTGGCAATATGGCATCTTTTTTCCTGATCCGGTTAATCTAGGCCGGTTGAGGCGGTGTTTACCGCCCCTGCTGCTCCTTGAAGCGGACCAGGGCGGCCAGGAATTCGCAGCAGGGGGTGGGCATGCCGTATTTTCGGCCCTGAGCCGCGACATAGCCGACCATGGCGTCGATTTCAGTGGGTTTGTGGTGTTCGAGATCCTGGAGCATAGAGGGCCGGTGGTTATAGGTCGCGGGAACCTGTTCACGGTAGAAGAACTTGCGGTAGGAGGCGGCATCGGGCCAGGGCGTGGAACCGCCCATGGTGGAGATGAGGGCAAAGGTCTCGTCGATCACCCGGTCGATGAGCGCCCTGGTTTCGCTGTGATCGGCGAGCGCGCCGTAATGGACTCCAAGGATCGCGCCCAGCGGGTTGAGGGCGCAGTTGTAGAGGAGCTTGGCGAAAAGCGATTGGTAGATGTCGGCCACGGCGATGCTGGGCAGTCCCACGTGGCTCAGCGCCTCGGCCAGCCTTTTCGCCGCCGCCGGGATGACGCCGCGTACGCAGCCTCCCACGTGGACGGCATCTGCCGACACCGTAATCCGCACCAGGCCAGGCCGCTCAATTGCAAACCCAGTGATCACCCTGGCGGCCAGGCTACGTTCGCGCCCCAGGCACTCTTCCAGCTTTTCCAAATTGCCGCAGCCGTTCTGCATCGACACCACCGGGCAATAGCAGCGATTCAGGCCGGCGATATCGGCCAGGGCCGCATCGGTGTCGTAGGTCTTGGTAGTGAGCAGGATGATGTCGTAATGCTCGCCGCTGCGGGCCTTGAGGTGGGTGAGTGGGACGAGCCGCTCAGGGGGCGCGTGGTGCTCGCCGAAGATGCCGGTCACCGACAGTCCCGAGGTCCGCACCGCCTCGACAAACCGCGGCCGCAGAACCAGATCGACCCGGTGGCCGTCTTCAGCCAGCAGGCAGCCGATCGCCTGGCCCAGAGCCCCAGCCCCATAGATGAGAATATGCATGTCGCCTCCTTTCTGCCAACAGTTCAAGACTGGCGGCTTGCTGCCGCCGACCGGCATGGAACTGATCGTCATCGCGGCCATGGCCGCCAACCGGGTCATCGGCTTCCATGATACCATTCCTTGGCGGATACCGGAAGAGATGGCCCATTTTAAAGCGGCCACCATGGGGCATCCGCTGATCGTGGGCCGCACAACCTACCAGTCCATAGGCGGCCCTCTGCCCGGCCGTCGGATGATCGTGGTCAGCGGCAATCCGGCATTCCGCCCACATGCCGACTGCGCGGCGGCTGCCTCCCTGGCCGAGGCCATCGCCCTCTGTGCCGGCGCCTCCAAGGTGTTTGTCGCCGGCGGCGCCCAGTTGTACCGGGAGGCCCTGCCCTTGGCCGACACCCTGATCCTCACGGTGGTCGACCGGGAGTATGAGGGCGATGCCTTTTTCCCCGATTTTTCCGATCTACCCTATAGATGCATCGAGCGGAAGATCCTCCCGGCGGCAATCCCCCTGACGGTCGAGACCTACCGGCGGCAGGGCGCCTGTCCAATTCCCTGATTGATTCCGGGATGATGCATTTGCCCCAGATTTGTGCTACAGAGAAGCCATGCGACGCTTTTTTTTGCCTCCCCATGCCCTGGCCGGCAATCGGCTGGTCCTCACCGGACCCGAGGCGCATCATTTGGCCGCTGTCCTGCGGCTCAACCCTGGCCAGACCGTGGAGCTGTTCGACGGCCAGGGCAAGGTTCACACCGCCCTGCTCCTGGCCGTGGACCGCGACCGGGTGATGGCCGAGATCACCGCCACCCGGCACGAGCAGCCGACGTTCGCCTCACCGCTGACCCTGGTCCAGTGCCTGCTCAAGGGCAAGAAAATGGATTTTTTGGTGCAGAAGGCCACCGAACTGGGCGTGCACACCCTGGCGCCGCTGGTATCTCGCTACTGCGAAAACCACGGCGACCGGGAGCATCAGCACCAACGCTGGCGCCGGATCATGCTTGAGGCCTGCAAACAGTGCCGCCGGGCTACGCCGATGCGCATCCTGCCGGTCATGCCCATGAACCGGTTCGATATCACCGCCTATGTCCATCGCCTGGTTGCCTGGGAAGAAGAGCGGATGGCGCCGTTGCCCGCCGCCGCCCTGGCCGGTCGGCCAGGGCCAATCTGCCTGGTGCTGGGGCCAGAAGGGGGCCTGCATGCCGACGAGGTGGCAGCGCTGCGACAGCAGCAATGCGCCACCTTTTCCTTGGGGCCGCAAATCCTGCGCGGCGAGACTGCCGCCCTGGCGGCCATTGCCATCATCCAGTATCTCACCGGCTCGCTCAGGCCGGCTTCGATAACGCCAACTTCGGTGGAGACTGCCCCATGAGAGCGGTGGCGCAACGGGTCAGCCGAGCCCAGGTCGAGGTAGAGGGCCAGATTGCCGGCGCCATCGGTTGCGGCTTGGTGGTGCTGGTCGGCATTCACCGCACCGACACCGAACAAGACTTGGCCTGGATGGTTGATAAAATTTTGAATCTCCGCATTTTTGACGACGAGCAAGGTGTCATGAACCGCGCCCTGGCCGAGGTTGACGGCCAACTCCTGGTCGTCTCTCAGTTCACCCTCCACGGCGACTGCCGCAAGGGCCGTCGGCCGTCCTGGAACGAGGCCGCCCCGCCCCATCTGGCCCGCCCGCTCTACGACCGGTTCCTTGCCTTGTGCCGGGAGCGGTCGCTTGCAGTCCAGGCGGGTGTATTTCAGGCCGGGATGGAGCTCTCCTTGACAAATTCCGGCCCGGTCACCATTTTGTTGGATTCCCACAAAACCTTCTGAAAACGGAGCACCATGACCTCTGCATTCGCCATCGGCTCGACCTACCACGGCTTTCTGCTCGAACAGAAAGAATATATCGCCGAGATCAACTCCACCGCCTTGCTCTTCACCCATTCAGTGCTCGGCTGCCAGGCCCTGGCGATCAAGAACGAGGATGCCAACAAAACCTTCTGCGCCTCTTTCATGACCGTGCCCGAGGATTCCACCGGCGTGGCCCATATCCTCGAACATTCGGTGCTGATGGGCTCAAGGAAGTATCCGGTCCGGGACGTGTTCGGCGAGATCAACAAAGGCGGGCTGATGACCTTTCTCAACGCCATGACCGGGGCGGACACCACCTGGTATCCCTTTGCCACCCGGAATCTCAAGGAATATTTCAACATCATGGACGTGTACTGCGATGTGGTCTTCAACCCGCTCCTGCTTCGCTCGACCTTTGAGCAGGAAGGCTGGCACTACCACCTCGAGAACGCCGACGATCCCGTGCAGTTTATGGGCGTGGTGCTCAATGAGATGAAGGGCGCCTATTCTGACCCGATTCGAGCCCTGTTCCATCACACCTACAGGGGCCTGATGCCGGAATCCACCTATATCCACGAATCGGGCGGCGATCCCCGGCGTATTCCCGACCTCAGCTATGACCAGTTCGTCGAATTCCACCGCCTGCACTACCATCCGTCCAACTGCACCCTGTTTTTTTACGGTGACGCCCCCCTTGACCTGGAGTTGGCCTTTGTCCAGCAGCGATTCCTGGGACAGTTCGACCAGCCGGTGGCCAAGGCCGCCATCAAGGAAGGGCACTCCATCACCGCGCCGCTGATGATCGAGGACACTTATCCGGTGCAGCCCGGCAGCCCGACCGAGCAGAAGACCTTTTTGGCCATCAGTTCGGCGGTGGGCACGGTGCGTGACCGCAAGCTCAACGCCTCCTTCCAGATCATCGCCAACATCCTGTTCAACTCCGATGGCTCGCCGCTGAAAAAGGCGATCTTCAACGCCGCCTTGTGCAAGGATTTCGGGGGATTATTTTTGACCAACTCCAGTTTCAAGACCCTGATGATCACCTATCTGGTGGGCACTGATCCTGCAAAGCGCGACCATTTTCTCGCCCTGTACAAATCCACCTTGACCCGGATGGTCGAACAGGGCCTGGATCGGGACTTGATGCTCTCGGAATTGAACAAGTACGAGTTCATGGTGCGGGAAGAGATGAATAAGGCCCAGCGCGGTCTGGACCTGATCAACAAGACGCTGCCAGCCCTCAAACACGGCGTGGTCGCGCCCTTCGACGCCTTACGAATCGATGCCCTCCTGGCCGAGATCCGCAGGGAGTGCCTTGAAAACGGCTATTTTGAGCGCCTGATCCGCACCTATCTGCTAGACAATCCGGCCACAGTCACGGTTTCACTGGCGCCCGATCCCGAAAAGATGGGCAAGAATCTGCAAGAGGAGCAGGAGCGCCTGGCCACCTTTTCCCGCTCGCTCGACCAGGACGGCCGCATCCGGTTGATGGAGCGCACCCGTGAGTTGATGGCCCTGCAGGCGAGGCCCAATTCGGCCGAGGAACTGCGGCTGCTGCCGAGACTGGGTCTGGGCGACCTTGACCTGCGGCCGCCGTTTCACGCGGTGCGGCCCGACCGCCTGGCCGAGGCCGAGTTGCTGGTCAGCGATCTGGAGACCAACGGCATCTGTTATCTCGATTTCGGCTTCGACTGTTCGGCGGTACCGGCGGATCTGCTGCCGTACCTAGATTTGTTCGGCACCATCATCACCGAGATCGGGACTGCGCGCAAAGATTACATGCAGTTCGCCAAGGCTATCAACCTGTGCACCGGCGACTTTACCCATTCCTTCCAGGTGCACGTACGGGCCGACGACCGCAGCCAGATCCGGCCGATCTTCTGGCTGCACGTCAAGGCGTTGTCCTCCTATCTAGAGCAGGCCCTGGCCCTGTTGACCGAGGTGCTGACCGAGGTCGATTTTTCCGACGAACACCACATCGAGGAGATCGTCCACCGGGAATTCGCCTGGGCTGAACATTCGGCCCAGAGCGAAGGTCATTCGCTGGCCGCGACCCGGGCCTTTTCCCACTTGAGCCGGGCCGGCAAATATTACGAGCATGTGCACGGCATCCACGCCTACCTGCACTTGCGCCACCTGACCGGCCATTACCTGGACAACGAGGACAAACTCCACGATGCCCTGCGCCGGCTCCGCGATTTGCTGTTCCTGCGTCAGGGGTTGGTGGTGGCGATCACAGCCCAGGACGACGACATCCGCCGTTTCCAGCGGCTGGGACAGGGGGTGGTCAATACGCTTGTCGATACGCGGCGCACGCCGGTCCAGCCGCAGTTTGAGCGGGCGCCGGCCACCGAGGCCTTCACCACCTCGGCCGAGGTTGTCTACAATGTCCAGGTGTGCAACTTGTTTCCCGATTCCAACCAATACAACGGCTCCTTCGAGGTGCTCCGCACCTGGATGTCGCGTGATTACCTCTGGAATACGGTGCGGCAGATGGGCGGCGCCTACGGCTGCTTCATCCAGTTCAACCACCTCACCGGCAACTTCGGCATGATTAGCTACCGCGACCCGCAGGTGAGGAAGACCTTCGAGGCCTATGAAGCGCTGCCCGCGGCAATCAACGGCCTGGACAGCCTGTCCGTCGAATCGTTGCAGCAACTGGTCACCGGCGCCTACGGTTCCGCCAATCCGCATCAGGGACCGGGCTCTAGGGGAGCCGCCGCCCGCAACGACTATCTGGCCGGAATCACGCCGGCCTTCCGGCAGCAGCGAATCGAGGAGATCGTGCGGACCACCACCTCTGATCTGCGTGCTTTTGCGCCCTTGTTTCAACAATTGCAAGCAACCCGCTATCGGGCCACCATTGGCAGCAGGGAGAAGATCGAGCAGGATAGCGATTTGTTCAACGAGACGACCGAGTTATAGTTTTTCGTTTCAGGACGGCTGGTTTGTGGAGGTCATCAATGACTGCACGCGGGAGGGGCTTGGCCTGGAGATTGACTTTTCGGCTCCCTTCGCACCCAAGGGCGCCTTGATCTGTTTCACTCCATGCTCCAGGCAACGCACCTGGGGAGCAGGGGCCGTGATATAACAATGGTGCTGGAAAAAGTTGAGATTAATGTCTGAGCCTGTCTTCCGCTTCACGCTGTTAAACAAAAGTTAGGCCAAAAAGGGAAATTATTTTTCAGCCTCCCACCTTGACATACGAATAATTATCAATTACTTCTGATAAAAATTTTCAAAGGGTGGATATGGATAAGCAGTTGCGCATGACGCATCAACGCGAGGTCATCCTCGACGAGTTGCGCCGGGGCAAAACCCATCCGACGGCCGATGAACTGTATGAACGGATCAAAAAGAAACTGCCGCGGGTGAGTCTGGCCACGGTCTACCGGAACCTGGAAATACTGTCCGCGTCGGGCTTGATCAAGAAATTGGAGATCAGTGGCCGCCAGAAACGGTTCGACTGGGATCCGGATGACCACGACCACGTGCACTGCATCCAATGCCAACGGATCGACAATATCACCCTGACCACACCGGCGCCCCAGATAGAGTCGATGCCCAAACAGGAATACCGGATCACCGGCCGCCGGATCGAATTCTCAGGCCTGTGTCCACAATGCATGCGTCAGCAAGAAGACCATCAACCCAAAGAAAAAGATTCCATGCACTGCCCATCCTGCAACGCCCCCAAACTGAGCCCTACCCAACGACAAGTCCTGCAAGCCCTTGCCAACAGCGCAGGCGCCTGCGGCAGCAAGGAGCTGGCTGGCACAACCGGCCTGGGGGCCAAGCAAATCAGCTGCCAGATCACCGCCCTGAAAAACAAAGGATATGTTGCCAGCCCCGCACGTTGCCAATACGCGATCACCGATCAGGGCAAGGAAGCGCTCGGATAAGCATCCGCACCATCCCTCACCGCGTTTTTATCAGGAGATCAATTCATGAGTTTTTTAGTGACCCGCAAGGCACCGGATTTTTCCGCCACCGCCGTCATGCCCGACAATTCCATGAAGGCGAATTTCAGCCTGGCTGATTACCGGGGAAAATACGTTATCTTGTTTTTCTACCCCCTGGATTTCACCTTCGTGTGCCCGTCTGAAATTTTGGCATTCGATAAATACTTGCCGAAATTCAAGGCAAAGAACTGCGAAATTATTGGCGTTTCGATCGATTCCCAATTCTCCCATTGGGCATGGAAAAACACTCCGATCACTCTGGGAGGCATCGGCAATATCCAGTTTCCGCTGGTTGCCGATCTCGACAAGAGCATTTCCCGCCAGTACAGGGTGCTGCTTGACGAGGGCATGGCCCTGCGCGGCACTTTCCTGATCGATCGCGACGGCATTGTCCGCCACGCTGCCGTCAACGACCTACCGTTAGGACGCAATATCGACGAGACCCTGCGCTTAGTCACCGCTCTGCAATTTCATGAAAAGCACGGCGATGTCTGTCCGGCCAACTGGGAGGAAGGCCAAAAGGCCATGAAACCCACCGCGGCCGGAGTCGCCGAGTATCTGTCCACACACACCGGATGACCCTGCGTCGACGCCGCTGTCAATGTTCGCCATAAAGTTGGGAAAGGGAGGAAATGCCCCTTTCCCCGCCAAAAGAGATGTTTATTGTTTGGGATGTTCATGCCGGTTTTTTTTTGGAGGCGTAGAGCGCCTCTGCCCGCATAATTTTCTTAATCCACCAGGAGGAACGAGCCATCATGACCCAGAAAAACGAAGTGTACAAATGCATCCTCTGCGGCAATATTGTTGAGGTCCTTCATGCCGGGGCGGGAGAATTGGTCTGCTGCGGCAAGGTCATGGCCCTGATGGCTGAAAACACCGTCGATGCCGCCAAGGAAAAGCACGTGCCCGTGATTTCCAAAGTGGCTGAGGGCTACAAGGTCTCGGTTGGCTCCGCTCCCCATGTCATGGAAGAAAAGCACTGGATCGAGTTCATCGAACTGATTGCCGACGGCAAGGTCTATCGCCAGAATCTCGATCCGGGCCAAGCCCCCGAAGCCGTCTTCTGTGTCCAGGCGGACAAGGTATCCGCCCGTGAATATTGCAACCTGCACGGTCTGTGGAAGGCCTGATTCCAATTCAACCCGAGAAAGGAAACGACAATGAAAAAATATACCTGTGTCGTCTGCGGATACGAATATGACCCGGCCAAGGGAGATCCTGACAACGGCGTTGCCCCCGGCACCGCCTTCGAGAGCATTCCCGATGATTGGACCTGTCCGATCTGCGAGGCCGACAAGGATCAGTTCGAAGAGGCTTGATCTTCGCCCGACCCCTGAAAAACGAGGGTATCCCGGTTCGGCGCGCTGAACCGGGATACCCTCACCCTTCCAAACTCTCCTCTCCCACAAATCCGATGCCGCAGGCAGCGGCCTAACGATCGTGATCAAGCTGCGGAAACGAGCGCAGCGCCAGGCTGATTTTTTCCAAAACCACCTGTTCGTCAATGGGTTTGGGCATGTGGTCGTTCATGCCGCTTGCCAGGCACTTGTCGATGTCTTCCTTGAACACGTTGGCGGTCATGGCGATAATGGGGACGGTTTGGGCGTGCGGATGGGCCATGTTCCGAATGGTGCGGGTCGCTTCGAATCCATCCATCACTGGCATTTGCAGGTCCATGACCACGAGGTCGTAGCGGTCGGGCTGCCGCTCAAACATCCGGGTCGCCTCAAGGCCGTCAGCCGCCGTGTCGATCTGAATGCCTGTCTGCTCCAGCAGAGCGACAAAAATTTCGCGGTTGAGCGCCACATCCTCGGCCAACAGCAGGGAAACGCGGGAAAAGTCGGGAACTTTCCGGGTAGGCTGATCTTCCGCTGCCGCCACCTTGCGTTCCCCACCTTCAACCGTCTCCCGGACAGCCTTAGCGATGAGGGAGGGAAACAGAGGAATGGCCAAAAAACGGGTGAGACCGAGTTCCGCTGCGGCCAGTTCCATCTTGGACCACTCCGAAAACGGCGCCGTCACCGTAACGGTTTCCGGGCGCACCTGTCCCTGTAGCCGCAGTAGCAGTTCCAGGCAAGACATGTCGGGAAGCTGCGCATCGATAAAGATGGCGTTGTAGGGTTGTCCGGCCGCGTTCGCCGAACCAAGCAGCCCGGCGGCTGCATCGCCGCTGTCAGCGGTGCGGTAGTCGCCGATACCGAGGGTTTCGGCAACCGCCCGGAACAGGGCAAGGGTTTCCTCATCGCCGCTTACCACCAAAAGGCGCATGTTTCCGGGCCGGATCTCACCTATGAACCGAGGGGCGTCATTGGACGGGCGGCGTTCAAGTTCCGCCTCGAAAAAGAAGGTTGAGCCTCGACCCGGCTGCGACTCCACCCACATTCGGCCGTGCATCTTTTCCACGATGGTCTTCGATATGGCCAACCCCAGGCCCGTGCCGCCAAAACGGGCGGCAATGCTGGTATCTGCCTGCTCAAAGGGGTTGAACAGACGGGCGATCTGCTCTGGCATCATGCCGATGCCGGTGTCCGCCACCGTGAAACGGAGAACGCTCCGGTCGCCCTTGCGGATGCATTCCACCGCGGACAGGCTGATTTCGCCGCTGTCCGGCGTAAATTTGACTGCGTTGGCCAGCAAATTGGTGATCACTTGGGAAAGGCGGAGTTCATCGCCCGTATAGCTCCGGTGCAGATTCAGGTCGAACCGCACCCGGAGTCGTTGGTGTTTTTGCTCGGTTCTGTCGACGATCAGGTTGCAGATCTTGATCAGCATTTCTTCAAGATTCAGCGGCCCGTTGCTCAGTTCAAACTTACCGGCCTCAATCTTGGACATGTCAAGGATGTCGTTAATCAATCTCAGCAAGTGGGCAGCAGACGCGCTGATGGCATCAAGACAGTAGCGGAGCTTTGCCGTGTCGTCAGAGTGTTCGGCGATCTTCCCCATGCCGATGATGGCATTCATGGGCGTGCGCATCTCATGACTCATGCGGGAGAGGAAATCGCTTTTCGCCCGGCTGGCCTGTTCCAATTCGCGGGTACGCACAGCGACAATGATCTCCAGGTTTTTGCTCATTCTCCGATTCTTGACCAGCAGAAGAACAACGGAGGAAAAGCCCAGCACCAGCAAGAGAAGAGCGGAGACCATGAACGGCATCATGTCTTTCAGCAACTTGCTGTTGTAGTCGAACACCTTGCGTTGCCACCGTTCCGCAATGCCGTCCAGATCGATGTAGCGCTGCGCCTTATTCAGGATGGATTGCAGCATCACCTCGTTTTTGTTGAGGCCGAATTCGGAAAGAGCGGGATACTGGAACACGATGTTCGCCTTAAATCCCGGCTTTTCCAGGTAGTTCGTCAGGGAGAGCAGCAAATTCTTGGTTCCCATCAACAGGTCGATCTCGCCTTGTTCAAGCGCTTGAAAGGCATCGGAATAAGAAATATAGGCGCGGGTGCGCACTCCCTCCGGAAACCATTCGTGAAACAGTTCGGCTTGGGCCGTTGCACTCACCAGCCCCACACTCATCCGCATGATTTCGTTGATGTCCACATCGGAAAAGTCGGACCTGGATAACAACGCATAGTTGTCCATACAGTTGGGCGCATTGAGCCAGAGAAAATTTCCTTGCCGGCGCTTGGTGCGGAGCAGCTCGGTAACCAGGGCTACCTCGTTGTTTTTCAACATTAACAGCAGTTCCTCCCAATTGACCTCTGGTGCATTGGCGACCTTGAAACGCAGGCCGGTAAGGCGTGTGACCTCCTGGAGCACGTCATGGGCTATGCCCTGGAAAGCTCTATCTTTTGAGTTGTAGAAAGAGATGGGGTAGTTATCGTTTTCAAAACCGACCGGGATAGCGGTTTCAATCGAGTTATGTTGCTGGATATATTTTTTCTCTTCATCGGTAAGAAATTTCTTTATTTTATATCTCGAATATTTTTCATTTCCCTGCCTGTACAGTGAAGATATATCGTAAATTCCTCCAGCATCAATGTATTTCTGGATAACAGATATAAACGGCTGAAGCTCTTTATTATTTGTTGTTATCGATAATGGAGAATAAATAAAAGGAAAATAATCTTCAGATTTTACAAAGTCATAATAGTCAAATATTGATTCAACAGAGTTCTCGTCTATATAGCAATCTATAGAATTGTTTTTAAGAAGATCGATCACTTCGTTTTCATTGGGTATAAACATTGGCTCAAATTGATAATGCCATGAGCTCTTGACCATATCGTACGTCGTGCTTCCCGACAGAAAAGCGGCTTTTATTGGTCTCTCCTTGGCAATAACAGATATTTTATCTGAATTTCTATTGGTAAATATCTTAATAGTCCTTTGTATCATCGGTCTTGTCATATGATACATTTTCACCCTTTCTGGATTAGGACTCAACTCTCCAGTAAAATCTATTTCATTTTCTTTTAATTTATCATTGAGCTCATCCCATCCGTATATGCGCGGAGAAAAGCGAATACCAAAGAGAGAGGAGAGTCGGTCGCATAATAATTTCGAGAATCCTTCGATCTCATTATTTTCATCAAGAAAGGACTCTGTTGTTCGATTTACTCCGTAAACAAGCTCTTTTCTCTTGTTTATTATATTTTCAATAGCTGCTCTTTCATGTTCCGTAACCCCTGGAACATCACGATACGTTGACATTTTTTTGCCTGTTTCCTGCCCGGTTTTGCACGATCCGAGCAGGAAAAGAAAGAGTATGGACAAAAAGGCACACACTATGCGCATCGAGATCCCTCGGGAAAATACCATCGGAATGAATTGTCTGCTCCTCACCATCTTGCTTGGGTGCGTGAAAAGACACGCATTGGCCTGACAGTGGCTCTGATCACAGAGAAAGAAAACATCCGGCTGAACATCCGCTGGTTGCACGGCGGATCGCCTTGGCTTAAACCTCATCGACAGGGGCATTATCAATGGGTATCGGAAACCACATCCGGAGGTTCTCTTCTTGGAACCCCATCCAAGCGCACTCGCTGCCTTCGACCTAAAAACATCAGCTGCAGACCGATGGATTTGACTCGTTTTCGGGTTTGGGGGTAGAGGGATGCGGGCAAACAACTGCGAAAATTCAATGGCCCTTTTGGGATAGATAAAGGCTAAGCAGCCAGTATCCGTCTCTAGTGAAATTCAGCGCCCACCAAACTTTCGCCTCGGCTGCGTGTGAAACAAGGTCGGTGCAGCTTACCGGCCACCAGTGGTCTTTTTGAGGGAGCAATCTGGCGGCGCGGAAGGAAAACTCTTGGGTTGGTCGACAGGTTGCGCTCCCTCCATGTTTGGGGAATGAGGCCGCTACGTTCAGGCGTATTGTTTGGCCGCAGGGCGCATCAAGGTGGCGATGCTGCACTCTCCGTTGAACAATCCCGTCTCCTTCCCTGAATGCCGGGCGATGGTCATTTCTCTCCACAGCAGGAGACGGCAAGAACCCTGTCGTACATTTGCCGCACTACCTCATCTACCGACAGGCCGGTGGAATCGATGGTCAGGGCGTCGAGAGCAGCCATGAGCGGGGCTATGGGGCGTTCCCGATCATCCCGGTCTCGCTGGATGATCTGGGCAAGCAGTTGCCGCTCGTCCACCAGCTCGCCCTTGTTCCGCAACTGGGCGGCCCGACGCCGGGCCCGCACCTCGGGGCTGGCGTCGAGAAAAAATTTCCAGACGGCCCCAGGAAAGACCACGGTCCCGGTATCGCGGCCTTCGGCCACAATACGCCCGCCTGCGCCGATCTCCCGTTGCAGGCGGGTCAGGGTCTGCCGAACCTGGGGCAGAGCAGACACCTGGGAGGCCAACATCCCCATCTCCGGGGTGCGAAGCTGGCTGCCCATCTCCTGGCCGTCGATCAGCACACGGACATCGTCCTCGCCCGGATCAGGCGGCAGCAGTTCCATGCGGAAAGTCGAAAGCAAAGTCTCAAGTCGGTGATCGTCGGCCGGATCGACCCCTTGCTGCCGGCACTGAAAGGCCACGGCCCGGTACATCGCCCCGGTGTCGAGATATGTGAAACGCAGCTTGACGGCCAGGGCCCGCGACACGGTGGACTTGCCGCCCCCGGACGGACCGTCGATAGTGACAATCCGCTGTTTAATCGCGACCATAGCCCAACTCTCGCCGACATTCACCCAAAGCGGTCACGAACCGCTGGTTTTCCGCGGCCGTGCCCACTGTAATCCGGATGAATTCCGGATAACCGTAGGCCTTCATCGACCGCACGATCACCCCTTTGTACAGCATCGCCTCGTACAGGCGGGTGGCGTCGCCGCCGACATCAATCAGGAAAAAGTTGGTATACGACGGATACGGACGGCATCCCAATTCACTCACGGCCTTGCCCAGCCAGGCTCTGCCCTCGGCGGTTTTGCGCAGGGTCGACTCGTAATGTTCCAGGTCGTCCAAGGCGGCCAGCGCGCCTGCCTGGGCCGGGAGATTGATGTTGAACGGCTGTCTCACCCGATGGAGCAGGGCGGCCACCTCCCGATGCATCACCCCGAACCCGACCCGCAGGCCGGCCAAACCGAAGACCTTGGAAAAGGTGCGGAGACTGACCACTGCGGGAATCTTGTCCGGGTTGCGGATGGAACTCAAGATATCGATGCGCTGGTCAGGATCGACAAAATCGACATAGGCCTCGTCGATCACCAGGATCACCGACTCGGGCAGGTCCGCAAGAAAACGGGCAAACCGCTCCCGGCCAATCAAGGTTCCAGTGGGATTATTGGGGTTATCGAGAAAAATCAGCCGGGTACGATCGCTGATCGCCCGGTTGATTGCCTCCAGGTCATGGTCCATTTCCTTCAAGGGGATGACCACATTGTCGCCGCCGCGCATCTGGACAAACTTCTGGTACATCAAAAAAGACGGATGGCTGGTGATTACCGCATCGCCGGCGCCGACAAAGGCCTTGACCAGAAACTCGATCACCTCGTTGGAACCGTTGCCGAGCACGATTTCTTCCGGCGCCACGCCTATCCAGCGGGCCACAGCCTTGGTCAGGGAGTAACTTGATCCGTCCGGGTAGCGGTGCAGGTTGTGCAGCATGTCGCCGATGGCGACAACCGCCTTGGGCGACGGCCCGAAAGGGTTCTCGTTGGAGGCCAGCTTGATGGCGTTGGTGATGCCATACTCTCGTTCCAGTTCATCCATGGGTTTGCCGGGCGGGTATGGGACAATGGCGGCAATATGTTGGGGCACGGGAAGCTGCATGGTTAGACGAGCGCCGGTTTTTTTCCGACAACGCCGGCACGTTGTTCAAGGTTGTGGGCCGCGCGCAACAAAACAGCCTCGTTGAAATGGGCGGCCTGGAGCTGCATGCCGATCGGCAGCCCGTCCAGGCTGAACCCGCAGGGCGTCGACATGCCGGGAATACCAGCAAGATTGGCTGAAAGAGTAAGAATATCCGAAAGGTATAACGCCACGAGATCGTCGGACCGGTCGCCGATCTTCCAGGCCGGGGTGGGAGTCACCGGCGAGGCCAGCACATCGCAGAGGGCAAAGGCCCGGCTCAAATCTTCCTTGATCAGAGTGCGCACCTGCGAGGCTTTCTTGTAGAAGGCATCGTAATACCCGGCAGAAAGCGCGTAGGTGCCGATCAGAATGCGCCGCTTGACTTCCTCGCCGAAGCCGTGGGAACGGGTTTGGTTATACATCTCGATCAGGGAATCGGTCGAGCGGTCGCGAAAACCGTACCGAACCCCGTCAAAGCGCGCCAGGTTGGAGCTGGCCTCGGCCGGGGAGATCAGATAGTAGACGGCCACGCAGTAGTCGGTGTGCGGCAGGCTCACCTCGACCAACTCCGCGCCGGCCTCCTCCAGCATGGCCATGCCCTGGCGAACCGCCTGGTCCACCTCGGGGTCGAGCCCCTGGCCAAAATATTCCCTGGGAATGCCTATTTTTATCCCCTTGAGACCATCTTGCAGGGAGGTGCGAAAGTCGGGAACCGGCTTATCGATTGAGGTTGAATCCTGTGGATCGTAACCGCAGATGGTATTCATTATCAGAGCGCAGTCGCGCACATCCTTGGTCAGCGGGCCGATCTGGTCGAGTGACGAGGCAAGGGGCACCAGGCCGTTACGCGAGACCCGGCCATAGGTGGGCTTCATCCCCACCGTGCCGCAGAGCGAGGCTGGTTGGCGAACCGAGCCGCCGGTGTCGGAGCCCAGCGAGGCCATACATTGGTCGGCAGCCACGGCCGCAGCTGCACCGCCACTGGAACCGCCAGCCACATAGCCCGGCTTCCAAGGGTTGGTCGGCACCTTGAAGGCGCAGTTCTCGCCGGTGGATCCCATGGCGAATTCATCCATGGCCAGCTTGCCGAGCAAAACCGATCCAGCCTGGGCCAGTTTGGTCATCACCGTGGCCTCATAGGGGGCGACAAAATGCTCAAGCATGCGGGAACCGCAGGTGGTGGGCATAGTGGTGGTGCAGAGCGCATCTTTGACAGCCACAGGGATGCCGCACAGCGGCCCGGCCTGGCCTTTTTTTCGCGCGATGTCGGCCTGTTCCGCCTGGCGCAGCGCTCCTTCACGGTCTAGGGTCAGGTAGGCGCGCACCGTGGGTTCGACCGCGTCGATCCGATTGAGCACCGATTCGGTGAGGGCCACTGAACTGACCTCGCCGGCTTCGAGCATCCGGAGCGCTTCATGGACGGTTGACGAAAAGTATTCCATGGAATTTTTTTATTCGTAGGGGTGCAAGAGGGTATCGGATCAGCCAATGACCCGTGGAACCACAAAGGATTCGCCGTTCTGCTCAGGGGCTCCGTTCAGGACCTGTTGCCGGAGCAGGGAGGGACGAACCTCGTCGTCGCGGAAGGCGTTGACCACCTGCTGGGTGTGGGTGGTGACCGCCACGCCGGTGGTGTCCAGTTGGTCGAGCTTGGACATGTAGGTGAGGATGGCGTTGAGCTGTCCGGTCATCCGGTCCACTTCGGCGACGCTCAAGTCAAGGCGTGCCAGTTGGGCCACATGTCGGACTTCTTCTCTGGTTATCTTCATGGGTCGGTGCTGGGGAAGGGGGTTGAACAGTTGGGTTGATCCGCAGATGAACGGCTACTGTTTATACAGCGAATAGGTGGAAAGAACAACCCTCGCAAAAACTTCAACCAGTTCAACGTCGAATTGAGTGGCGGCACAGCGGCGCAGCTCGCCCACCGCCTCGACCGGGGTGAGATTGTTACGATAATTGCGGCGCGAGGTCATGGCGTCGTAACTATCGGCGATGGTGATGATGCGGGTGAGAGGGTCCAGCTCGCTGCCGCCGATGCCATCCGGGTAGCCGGAACCGTCGATTTTTTCATGGTGATGGCGGATGATTTCCCGTTCCCGATCCATGAAGGTCAGGGGCTCGATGATGCTCGCCCCGATGCCCGGATGTTTCTTGATCAGTTCCCATTCCATCGGGGTCAACGCCCCGGCCTTCTGGATGCAGGAAAGGTCGATCACCAGTTTGCCGATGTCGTGGAATTGGGAAGCCCGGCGCAACACCATGATATCTTCGTTGCTCAGGCAGGCCTCCTGGCCAAGCAACAGGGCCAGTTTCGTTACCCTGTGGGTGTGGCCGGCGGTGTATTCGTCCTTTTCCTCCATGGCGATCTGCAGGCTGGTCATGATCTGCACGGTCGCATTTTCCAGGTGGCTGCTGTGTTGCTCCAACAGGAGAGTCTTTTCGGCTAGTTCGTGGGTCTTGGCCTGAACCTCGATTTCCAACTGTCGCTTATAGGCCTTTTCCTGGAGAAGAAATTGGCGTTTTTCCACAGCTTGCTTCACCTTGATGTGAAAAAGCTCGATATCGACAATGGGTTTGGTGAGGAAATCGTAGGCGCCAAGGTGTATGGCCTTGATCGCATACTCCATGGAACTGGCGCCGGTCAGAAAAAGCACAGGAATATCGACCTGCTGCTGATTCAATCGCTCCAAGGTCTCAAAACCGTCCATGCCCGGCATGTTGATATCGAGCACAATAACGTCGAACTCGTCCGACACCTGTTCCAACACCTGGCGGCCCGATTCGACCTCTACTACATCGTGGTGGAACATGTGGAGGATCTTCCGGATCGTCGTTCGAACCAGGGTGTCATCATCCGCAACGAGAATTTTAGACCCCATATCCCCGAATTTGTGGTTGTTAACGATCTCAAACCGGCTCTTTTTTCTGACATGAGCTTCTTATAATTTCACAGAGCATATGAATGCCGCAAAAAATGTATTTTTTCAACTCTTTGGAATCAATAAATCAACAGAAAATTCTTCGATATCCATAAAGGCAGCCGGAGATAAAAGGAGAACCATGGCTTTTCGCCTTGATAGCTGCCGATCTGGCTGCGAAAAAATAGGGGTTACCGGCCCGGGTCCTGCTCGTTGAGCCCCCCAGGACACAGTATCACTTCCTCCTCTGTGGCAATCATGTCCATGGGGATGTCATGTGCTAGAGCCGGCAGGCGGTCCACCATCTGGCAGGAAAAAGCGAGGCCGATCCGGGCTGCCCGGGGAGCACGGACCAGGAACCGATCATAGAAACCCTTGCCATAGCCAAGACGGTGGCCGTGGCGATCAAAAACCGTTCCCGGAATCACAGCCGCCTCAATCAAGGCCGGCTCCACCATCCGGGTGAGGACCAGGGAAGATGAAGGCTCGGGAATCCCCTGGTAGCCTGGTGCAAGATCGCAAGCCGGATCATTGATGGTCACGGCCACCATGTCCGACCCTTCCGGCACACTCACGGGAACACAGACGGTCTTTCCCTGTTTGAGACAGTGATCGATCACCAGGGTGGTCTGCACTTCACTCCGGAAATGGCAGTAGATGAAGATGATTTTTTTGTGACGCAGCACCAAGTGAGTCAGCAGCGAGGCGGCAATCCGTTCGCTCTTGGCCAGCCGGTCCGCTGGGGACAGACGATCGCGGCGCGCCACGATCGTCTTGCGCATCTGGCCGCGTTCATGGGAAAGGAGGTCAACCATGCTCGACTCCCGCGCCTTGGAACGGCAATAAAAAAGGGCGGCATCTTGCGGATACCGCCCTTGGATCGATCAAACCTGCAGTCACATCGGCAACAACAGTTTGTTGGTGTCTTCGTTCCAGGTAACCACCAGGTACCAGATGGTGCAGAATCCGAGGATCAAGGCCATAGTGTAGCCGTATCCCAAGACATCGGGCAGATAGACATACTTGCCCAGATATCCTTTTTCCTCGAAATTGTAGGCGGAAAACCAGGCCACCATTAGCGAGTTGCTGATGGCGAAAAAGGGCACGACCACCCAAAGCTTGATCTGCCCTTCGCCGACCCGCCAAAGGGCGCCCGAACCGCAGCCGCCAGCCAGCATGGCGCCGAGGCCGAAGATAAAACCGCCGACCACTCCGCCCCAGCCGAAGGTGCCGCGGACATAGTTCATCGGGTCAAGCGCCGGATCGCCGCCCAACCGGGTGGCCACGCTGTATTTCAACACCACGGCGCCCACGGCGACAATGCAGATCGAAAGCGCCAACGATTTGGCCATCTTGCAGTCACCGGTCATGTGTGGTTCGCGAAAACCCTGAATCATGCACCAGCGGCCGCGTTGCATGGTGTATCCGAGCCCGGCGGCAATCAGCAGGATACCGGGCAGCGAGGTGATGTATGCGACGAAATCCCCACCTTTGAAGGTGGCATAGTAATGGGCGCTCCACACGACACCGGCCAAGGCGGCAACACCAAAAATCCACTGAATGAAAAACGGGATTTCCAGGGTCCAGGAACCGCCGCCGCCCCAACTGACATGCTCCATTTCTTTATACAGCAGCCATAAACCGAGCAAAACGCCGGGCACCAAGCCGACCCACATGGCAAAACCGTTGGCGGCGAGGTTGCCGATGGCGTTGTACATGCCGCCGACATTGCAACCGCCGGACAGGGCGCTGCCGATTCCCATCAGGATGCCGGCGATGATGGCCTTGACATATTCCCGGATCGGGGGAAAACGAAAGGCGAACTGACCACCCAGACAGGCGGAAATGAACGCTCCGGCAACAAAGCCCAAACCGATGACCGAGCCGGTGTTGAACAGAACTGATTTAGTCAGGATCTTGTCGCCATCCTCGTTGACGAAACCGACCAATTCAGCCAAATCGCCGTTAAAGATGCCCGCATGCCACAACATCCAGTCGCCCCAGTTGCGGACCGCGCCTACCGCGCCCCAGGGACGCCACCACGCCATAATCAGAATACTGAGCAGGGCAACGAGAATACCGGTCATGATCGGATTCCATTCCTCCTGGCACAGTACTTTGTATAAATGTTTGATTTTTTGCCACAAAACCTTTAGATCTTCCATTTTTTTTCAACGGCCTCCTTTTCCCAAAATGATGACTGTTCCCCAACAAATATCTTTTAAACAAACCAACCTAACTTTGCATCAAATCGATAAAAATACCGTTGCTCATCGCATTTGTCAACAGATGCGGCCGCACTGAATGCACTGGCTTCTATCTCGGCGCTCTTCCAATCCCTTCACCCTTTTGACCCTGGATGGAAACAGCATCGTTCACCGGTGTTTCTACCTTGACAAGCCTATTTTTTATCTATATCGTCTTTTTTTGTGTAAAAACTATTCTTGCCCAAAAGTCTTTTCTTTAAGGAGAACATGATGAGTGACGTAAAAGTAGCACCTGATGGTCTGGCGGTCGCTTTGGTTTTGGACGCTCGGGGATTGAGCTGCCCCATGCCGCTGCTGCGGACCAAAAAAGAAATCGGCAAAATCAAATCTGGTGAGATTCTCCACATCCAGGGAACCGATCCCGGCTCCCGCAACGACATCCCGGGCTGGTGCGACCGTGCTGGTCACGAGTATCTTGGCGAGAAGGAAGAAGCTGGCTACATGAGCTTTTATATCAAAAAAGGATGATAGTCTCATCTCAGCAATCCTTTTGAAGGAGGAAAAAGCCAATGGCTGCCGATCCAAACAAATTAGGAATTTTCGTCACATCTCCTCAACACATGCGCCACATCTTGGGTATTGCCAAAGCTGCGGTGCGCGCCGGCAAAAAGGTAATGGTCTTCTTTACCTTCAAGTCCATCCACCTGACAAAAAGTCCTCTTTTTTATGAACTGGCCCAACTGTGCGCTGTTGAAGACATCGCCATCTGCGCCGACAGCTATATCTGCGAAGGGTTTGACAACGTCAACGATGTTCCCCGCGGCCTGATCGACAAACAAATGCGGACCCAAGCTTTCCATGGCGCCATTCTTGACGAATGTGCCAAATATATCGTCATGTAAGGAGATGCGGAAATGGAATCGTTAAAAGTGTACATCCTGATCGCCAACCGTGTTTATAATGACGGTATTCGCTCCGGCCTCGGTCTTGCCGTGGAAAATCATTACGCCTTTCCTGTCATCATGAATGGTGAGTTTCCTCGTTTTTCCAACTATATGTCGGAAAACATCGCTTGGATCGCCGACATGGAAGGCAAAGTGTTCAGCTGTGGCGCCGAAGCCCCGACCGATCTGCCCGAGGGAACCGAAATCGCCAACATCTCTCTTGAAGAACTTGGTGAGCGGATGAGAGAAGCCGATTTCATCATTCCGTATGGTCTTCCCAAGCAATCCCATGAGCCGCCAGCGGCTTGCAGCGAATAATTGAGAACACTCTGGAATGGTGATGCTATGAAAATATTGCAAGTATACAAATCCGAACCCACCGAGGATGTCAAAAAACTGGTCGAAATTCTCAATCGTGACCGTAATGCCGATGAATTCAGACTGTATATCGGAGAGCCGAACTACGACACTCTGGTCCAGAAAATTTTTGCCAACGACAAAACAGTTTGCTGGTGGTAAGCGCCCATCCAACAGCAATGAGATCGCACCCCGTCACCGCAAGGTTGGCGGGGTTTTTTTATGCCGGGCGCTTGCTAGACCATCCCTGTCTTTTCAAGAAGATAGTCGTGAAAAAATGGCCGAAATAATCGAATTTTCTGGTTTTCCCTTGACGGGTGCACCCTGTTGGTCAGGAGTACAACCACCAATCCGCGTTCAGGATCTATCCACAGCGAAGTCCCGGTAAATCCCAAGTGCCCCACACTGCGGGAAGAAAAATGTCGACCGCTGCTCGATTGACCTGGTGTTGGCCGGTCAAAACCCAAGGCCCATTGTCCCGAGTCATCGCGCCATTCGAGCGCATATCGTACAAGTTGGTTGGAAAAGGCTGGGGTATGTATTTTTTCCATCCAGCAGTCTAACAGCCACTCGCCCAGCGATAAAACGCTTGCAGCTGTGCCGAATAATCCAGCATGGCCGGACACTCCGCCCGTGAGCCAACAATGCTCATCATCCACCTCGCCTTGCATTAGTTTGTGTCGCCATGGGCACAACTCGGTTGCGGCTGTCTTCTCTTTTTCGCGCGGCCCGATCGAGTCGACCGGCAAGAAGCGCAGATGCTGATCTAACTGCAGCGGTCTGGTTATTGTTTGCTCAAAGAAGCGATCAAGCGTCTGCCGGGCTCTTTGTTCTATGAGTCGTCCCAGCAGAATGAAACCGAGATCGCTATACAGGCATTTCGAACCTGGTGAATGAACCAGGGGTTCGACAAGAATCTGGCGATGAAGGCGTGTACTATTTTCCGGGCTGGCATGGGGTTCGAATTGCCGGAAGTATGGCTGATAGGCAGGCAAACCTGAGGCGTGATGCAGGATATTGTGGATGGTGATTGTCGATTTGTCAGAAGAAAGATCGTTGCTCAACTCCACGAGGCAAGCGCTTTCCCAGTTGAGCAGACCTGCATCAATGAGGGCCAATGTACACAAGGTGGTGCACAGAGGTTTGGTCAACGAAGCCAAATCAAACAAAGTGGTTGTGTTCACTGGTTTGGCTAAATGGTCGGATCGGGTCATCCCGCAGGCAAAAAAGCCTTGATATCGCACCGTATTGCTGACCACGCTGATTGCGGCTGAAACCCCTGTGCACACCCCTTCAGCCACTGAGCTTTCACAGGTTTTTTTCAGTGCTGTATTCAGCTGTTTTTTCATTCTTTTACTAGATGAACAACACTATTATTTGTTTGATATTTCAAATAAATTAGAGTAATTTAACCACCTTAAAATTTTACTAGACAGCCGGCGGGTTGGAACCGCGGACTGAAAGTCCAGCAGTGCCGGCAGGCGGCGCAGCCGGTTTATTCAACATCGAAACCATCGCAAGGACTTGGCTCAATATGGCGCGAAAGGCGATCGGCGA
>Ga0123354_10000086_pt1 | contig 68685 bp, 15 predicted proteins | sample TergutLab28metaG_2_FD_97872 | JGI IMG/M metagenome (GOLD analysis project Ga0123354, IMG submission 97872) | Labiotermes labralis P4 segment gut microbial communities from Petit-Saut dam, French Guiana - Lab288 P4 | ecosystem: Host-associated > Arthropoda: Insects > Digestive system > Gut ... | reverse complement strand
GAAATAAATTATATTTATGATATCTTCAGCAAAGTCGGGACCATCTTCTTGGCGAGAAAACACAGAATTATAGTAACATCATACTGGAGACAATAATAATAATAATAATAATAACGATTATATTATTGATTCATATCGAATCACTCTCTTGACATCAACGTGACACAATTCAAATGAAAAATATTCCAAATCACGTAGGCCTCTAGTGCTGAATATGGTGAAGACAAGTTGGTAACTTAAACTTATGTAATAAAACCAACAAATGCACATACGTATGTGAAACGTATTTTGTACGTGTGCGTTTGTTGGTTTTATTACGTAAGTTTAAATATTCCGTTACGTCGCGCATATGGAACATACTGAGTTGTTAATTGCCAGAACTGTTGTACATGGGCAAGATGCCAAAAGAAAACTTGAAAACCAGAACTTGTTAATGCATAATTTAGAACAGAGTAAAACTGCAGGCGCTCTTGTCCGTATTTTACCAATATGCTAAGAATAAATTTAAAATGCGATGAGGATTGATGTCTTATAACCTATAAAGCTATAATACACACGTAAGGACGATATGGCCATTTTCCTTCTTTTTGTGCACATTTGCCGTCACGTCACTGAAAGACTTATCCGATACCTTTATTTAAAATCTTCTTCATCCTGATAAACAATTTTATTCAGATTTTCATTTTAATGCAAGCGTTCTGTATTCCGTGGCTCTTACTGTTCTAGTTTTATTGATTACGTGTCTATACACTGTTTGTTCTTTCGGAACGTTCCCTAATTGGTCTGTGTTGATCCAGCAATTTTGCTGAAGTTTACTGATCAAAGTATAGACGCCTGCAGTAGGTACTGATAGAATAAGCTTGTGTATAGAGAAAGGAAGGTCGAATAAGGGAAAATAAAGGCATTGAAAGGACGGGAGTAAAGGGGAAAAAGCACAGTTTGGTAATGGAGCAAAGAAGGAGGACGAAATACAGAACAATAGGGGACGCCAATTTGAAGAGGCGAATCTTCGAAGATCTAATGTTGGAATGGGGAAATACTGCTGAACAGAAAACACAGCGTAGGAACGAGGAATGAATCGCGAAGAGAAAATGCGAAGGAAAATAAAACACAAAACAGAAATTAGACGTGACATGGAATTATTATTTAATGCGTTCTAACAATTCATATATGCTCAAACAGCAAATTTATTTGATCACATCTTGAGTTCAGTGTTCTAAACCCATTCCACAAAACACATAATAGCCCTCTTTCTACTTAATAATCACAAACGAATTACGCCGAAGCTTAAGCCGTAACTCTAATTTTGTGTAATTAAAGCTCAAATGGATTACTTAGATGTTTAGGACTTAAATACCTTCAAGTTTTAAATCCAAACCATCTAGCTTATTCTAAAAATGTAAAAACGACCACAAAATGCGTACACTGAAGAGAAAGTACCTTGGTGGCTATTCAGATATTATGTCATTCTTTAATTGAAATGTCATTTGCAAAAGTTAAAATTAGTCACATATTAAAGGTTCTCAAAATATTTCCCTCAGTTCCGCTATGTGGTTTGCTCGGATTATGTGACATTCATTAGTCATGAAATACGTCATACAATTTATCTTTACACAAATCGATGACGTCGCTCAAAATGAATGTAGAAATTTTTCACAGTATAAGCTTCAAAATATGATTTTATATGTTTGCAAGGAACGTCTTTGGTATTCTACAGATTTTGAGTTCGATTCTGAGGCCAAAGACGGTTAACACTACTTGACATATTTCGCGGTTTTCGCTGTCCGTTTAGGCGACTGCTAAGATAAACTACTAACTAACAAACTAACTTACGTAGCAGATTCCTTTTGAGAAGCTAATAATATTTCATTTCGTCAAAAATTTCGCCCATTTTATGGGAATTGAAATTTTGTTACCGTGTTCACATAAGCCCACCGCCCGCTGCCATCGTAAACCAAGTCAACGCAGTCCACGCCCGCCTATTCTATTTCTTTAGAATCAATTTTAATATTATTCTCAAAAACACGCCTAACGCTTCCATCAGGTTCTGTCGCTGGGATTTCCAGATCTAAACCCTTTATAAATTTCTCGTCCATTAACGGAAGAAACCAAGTTCTACTTTATTACAAAACAGAAGAAAAAATTATAACTCTTTTAAATTTTTCTTTCAGATTCTAGAGTAGAAACTGTTAAACTTAATGGTATCTAAAGCATTCTCGTAATTTCTTCTCGCCCGTATCCATCAAGGCTAGAGTCAGGCTAAAGGAGAGAACCATCCACTCCCCCCAATACAATGCTAATTTTACAAATTCCTTATCCATAATTTAACACTCTTCTTTGTGCCTAATCCAAACTTTTCACCAAATCTGTTTCTACAAGCAATTAATGTAATCATTTCACCAACGATGCCGTGGTGACGTATGAGGTATATTAAATTTAAAAAAACACAAAACTTTCTGGTGTCAAAATCTAATTGTGAAAAGCGAGCTGAACTCTAATAAAAGGAATAGAGTGAGGAACATCAGACGTACATAGGCCTCGGATTTAAGGGACGTGGAGAATTTTAATAAACATTTACGCCCTTGATAATTCAGCTCTTCCCTACAGTTGTACATTTTGCAGTAAAATGTATATATTTTATCAAGTTACTCTCGAAACTGTATACAAGACTGTTGTGTAGACCTACGGAAACACAAATAACACTGAGATAGCTGCTACAATTAGATGACGCAAGACACAACACATGTGATAGAAGAGTAAAAAATAAATAAATAAAAAATAATTTCACCTTTATTTTCTTGAGGAGGAAAATAAAAATTTAGAACTCTATATAAAATCCTGTAAGACCCACAATATGACTGGAATTGCCTAAGCAACATGTACAACTCTTTATATTATTTTTCCTTGCACCTGGAAATACTTTCATTCCAGTTGTCCATTTAGATCCGGAAAGGATATATGTAAACAACTTCCACAGTGTTGTAGAAAGAGAATATTACAGTGGCAGTATTGTTTTCAGACGCCCACATACCTATCTTATATCTCGTCTGCTCTGGGTGGATGAAGTTATGTCGTAGGGTATTCGGTTACCAGAATACAAAGGCAATTTCTCTTGGCTCATCCTAGAAGCAGAATAGAGAGTTTCATTAATGTATACTCAATTCCCCCTGTTTGTGAGGCTTCCCCAACAATCTGCGCCCCTGGTTAGTCCGTGTGTTACGCTTAAGACTTTGAGCTTCGTCAGATCTTCCTATTAAGTTCAGCTTCAACTCGTGGCTTGGCTCCAAATTCGTATGAGAAGGAGAGCATGCTGTTTTAAAATGCTCTGTCGCTCGTTTCCAAGTATGCTCCAGTGTCAGTACTTTAAGCAACCACAATTACTCATGCTTAATTTTACAATTTAGTTCGCTTAAATTGAAACACTGTGTGTACATGTCTCCTTGTAAGAATATAAATGTCTCCATACAGAACCTGTCCAAAATAAACTATATAAATTATGCGTACTGTGTTCAAGATCCAAAGAGACATTCGAGTAATACCAAATCCTAGTTCACTGTGCTTCATAGAACACGCGAGGATAAAAACTTACCTAATACACTGTGCCAACACTTGGGTTAAAATGAAAGTAATTTTTAATCACAATACTGCCTGCAATAAATTACCGTTTCCCTTATCAATTAGAAGGTTTAAGCAGTTGGCATTATTTCACAAACTTTCAGGCGCTCCGACATTTAGATATGGTCACGATTACAGTGTCATATTTTAAAGGAAATACAAAACGTGTTGAAGAGGAATTTTTTGATAATGCCACATATCACGAGACAGAACAACAATACGTGTACATTTGGTGCTTAAATACACATCACTAGCTTGTCTTCCTAAAGTATTTTAATGTACCTGCTTTTAGATCTTCTTTCAGACGTGGATATATGTTTTGAATGTGAGTGGAAGACGATTAAAAACGATAGGTAGATGAATATATTAGCTGCTAAAACCAAGATACATACACTTAGACGGGAATTTGGTATCCCCACTGGTGAGGCAAGAATTGGACTTATTCTGATCACGAAAGCCGGATGTTGCTAAGCTACTTCATCCACCTCTCCGAAATTTTTATTACAAATAATACTACGAAATTAGAGGTAGCAGTAGTAGTAGGAGGAGGAGGAGGAGGAGGAGGAGGAAGAGGAGGAGGAGGAGGAAGAGGAGGAGGAGGAAGAGGAGGAGGAGGAAGAGGAGGAGGAGGAAGACGAGGAGGAGGAGGAAGAGGAGGAGGAGGAGGAGAATTCGTTTTAGGAACTTTTTTCCTCTTGTTCAAGAGACAATGTTTTACGACAATAAAAAAGGAAATGTATAAAAAATAAATATACAAAAGGGAGGAAAGGATGTACAAAGGAGATTAAGAAAGAAAGAAAGAAAGAAAGAAAGAAAGAAACAGAGAAGTAAAAAGAGTGGCCAATTCTGCTAGCTTCGTAATGTATGCCGATAGCGGTGTGCTTTATTCTACGGGATTTGAGAGTAAAAGAATTATTTGCGACAGTAGAATTCATAGCAGAAATCAATGGCTTAATTTTAACAAGAAATGGTACGTCTCAGGACCCAAGCTTCTCCCGGATCAATTTTTTCTGCAGTTTACACCGTTTTTTACATTCGACACAACAAAGTCTCTGTGTCCAAATAATTCCACTACCAAAGAAGTTACTTTCAGAAGATATTTGTCTCTCACCTCAGGTGGCCATGAGCGTAGCGACTGTCATATGAAAACCAAAGTTTTATTACCTTACTTAAAAGGCCCGCAAGATAAGTTACATTTTGACATAAAAATTCAACCTTATATTTTATTCGTCTGAGACCCATTTGAATATTATCCTCTATTGTAAGTCAAGCACTTCCGAGTGGTCAATTTCCTTTAATTCTTCCACCAAAGCGTTGTGCATATTTTTCACAATTCATACTTCTAATAAAGTAAAATTAACCTAAGAACCAGCATTTTTTTTCTGACCATGTATCTTAGTATAATCTTAGTAACTGACAAACTTAATACACAAATTCTTGTTTTATAATAAGCTTATTATATTTCTCTACATGTTTCGAGCACTATTGTGCTCATCATAGGAGGTCAAAATTGTATTATACAGCATCTGGTATCATCACACTCTGTAGGTGGCCGTCCGGTGCGAGTCATATATATGACACTCTTTGAGCAAAATTGTAATTGTGATAACCTCAAGATGGCCGTTTCAGGCCGAAACATGTAGTTATTTACTTTTTTAATAAATACCATCATCTAGCACACAATTATAGTTAAGTTTTCTGACTGAAATTAACTCACCATTAGTCCACAACATAATTTTGGCCATTGGAAAACCTAAACACCGCATTAACAAATTTCATTTCGGAAACTGTTTTTTTACTGAGGGAATTTAAAACTTCGCCCAAGCAAATCAGAGGGCAGTATATTATAACAAGCCAATATTGTTTCTCTTCTTATTTTCCAGCGTTCCCCATTGTGTATAGTTTCTCCTGCTCATTAATTTCTTCTTACATTGATGTAAAATTATCAGCAGACATTTGATTTAGGGGGTTTGAGAAGCCGGTTCTAAGAAAGATACTAATATTGGGGACTACAACACGGAACTGGCGAAAACGGCACAAAGAGAAGCTTCGTTCCTTTTACTTCTCGCTGCAGGTTTTTAGTGCGTTTATATCAAGGACGATTGGATGGTTGGTTATAGGACAGCTATTGGAAAGAAAAGAAATAAATACAGGACTTTAGTTGTGTTGTTTTAAGGAAAGAGACCATTTGGAATACAGAGGATTGATTGGGAGATGGTACGTGAATATGGATTGGATTCATCTCGTTCAAGGTAGGGGCAATTCCCGAGCTCTTTTAAAAACAATAACAAAACTCCTGGATCTAACTAGAAATACTTTTTTCAGTACTTGAGCAAATGTACGATTCTTAAGAAAGCATGGAATGACGTAATTAATGAGTTGGTTATGTAGTTAGATAAATAAAATTTACAATTTACGAAAGCTTAATTTAATTAAATTACCAAACCTAATTAGTAACTCAGACTCTCACAGAAACTATTGCACGTATAAGTAATGAAATATTTAGGTCCTAAGTATAAAATGTTTCTCCATTATTGTTAGTTTTAGAACAACACGTACGTTCGAAACAAGTCTTCTTTGCTGTACTGTAGAAGTGTGTCCAATGATTGACTGAAACGCCACACGCTTGTAATTAAATGTAACACGCGGGGAAAAAATAACAATGGGTAAATGACGCTCGCAGGCTTGTTGCATGTAGAAAGACAATACACATCTAAATGAAACCCACGGCCCAATGAAATCTGCATACTATGTATAATTCGAAAAAAAAATATTATTTTTATGTTGTACAAAGTATAATGGATAAAATAAGCTACTTAATAATGCCTATGGACGATATTCTGACTAGAACATTTACAAAATTCTTAGTAATTAATTTAAAACGCTTAGATTACTTTTAATAAATCATATATTTTACCACGCGTTATAAAGGTCAACTAAAGGTAGAGAATTTCAGCATGCTGTGAAGTCCTTTATTTCACCCAGTTTTTAATTACACCATTTAATACGCGTATCTTCTCCTACATCTACAAGTCTTCCCTTGTTTTCCGTGTGCCATTGAAAAAGTAGGGGTAAAAATTTTCACAGAACACTCCTTTCTAACTTTGTTTTGTAACGATACGAAATTAGGTGCTGTAATTAAATAAATGAAGTTACTTAGTGTCGTCACATTGGGTGTCCGAGAAGAATTTCTGTACCTTACAGGGAGAAAACAAATAAAGGTCGCATTTAGACGTATAATGAGAATGTTATATTTGGATATTTGAGGTTATTAAGAGAGTGACTGTAAATATTACTGTATACTGAGATATGTTGTAGTGTAGACTACAAGAAATTAAGTTACATTTTAAAACAAATTATTACTACCATTTGTAAAATTATCGTAGTTTTTGTTGTACTATCAAAATTAAGATCTAGTTTTGGGTTTGCAAATTAAATAATGGTAATTTTTTACAATAAGGGACATCGTGTTGTGTTTTATAATGACTAATTTAAAAGGTTGTCGTCAAAAACAACTATATTTATTGTGTAACAGAACTCTCTTTAAAATGCGCTACTTGAGAAGTGGGGCCGATATATGAAACCTATTGTGAAGGCAATATTATTGGACAATAATCATAGCTGTGTGTGACGGTAATCTTTATTAATTTATAAGAAGTGTCAGACGGATGGTGTTAAAGCACATGAAAGAAAGGCACGAACAGTACATGAAAAAGAGAGACCAAATATTTAAAGGGAAGAGATCACTTGAAAACCGGAAATTACTTAGAGATAAAAGTGAAGCAAATCTTCAACGAATATGGACTGTACTGGCCCAGACTGCTGACGAACAGATAACCATCTAGAATACTGTAATAAATCTTATTTAGCACCGTGCATGTTTTGTAGAATCACTTCAATTTATCAATCAACGAATGCACATATAATGTCACATAAAACACCTTTAAAACATTTTAAAAGTGTTATATGTGAAATTATACGCGCATTCGTTGGTTGATAAATTGCAGTGATTCTACTGTAATAAATTTTCCGATTGCATAAAAAACAGGAAAATCTCGACTTCCTAAGTAGATAATAACTTTTGATGAAATTTCCTATACCATCAAGTTAATTCCTTACTTACTACGTTATATATTTGTCTCGAATCTTATATCTCAATCATCCCCCAAAAAAATATTCAAACAAAACGATCTTATTTCAAAATCAATTCTGTTTCTATAAAATGTCGCTAAGTTTCTCTCAATAAATTGATCATCAGGCGAAGCTATTACAAAATTTAGAGAAAGAAGAAAGCACGGATACTGGAAGAACCATCTCTGTTAAATAACTATGTGATATTCATAAAAAAAATTATGAAAAATAATAACATGGCCGAACATAACATAAATCGTAAATAAGTTCCGAGTGATTATTTGCGTTACTTACCACCAATTTCTGTAAACAAAACCTTGTAAAAACTGTTAAAATTTATCGAGTTTTATATTGAAGTTAGAATTGATTATTTTAGCTTCTATAGTTCAGTTACTTAAGTTTCATTAAAAATAGGGGTGAGTACCCTGAGTTGTTTTTACTCATTCATCCAACGTCTCTGTGTCAGTTTCGTGCAATTTCATTGTTTGCATTTCATTCTTGTTACTTTTACTTCAAATAAGCTTTGTTGACTTAAATTCCGTTGCACAGAACAGTCCACTGCAATGTAAAGATGAATGAAAATCAACATTTTTACTGTTGTCGATATACAGGTACCAACTATAACTATATAGAAAGTGTTCTTCTGTTTCTTACTTAACCTTCCTGGTAGGTTGTGTTGTGCTATCGATTAAGGTCAATGTACTGCTGAGGGAGTGGTTCCAAGCAAGGCCACCAAATGTGAACAAGGTCAGTTCCTGTCCTTGCCATATTTATTGATCAAACAGCCTATATTTATCATTTATTTTGTTATTTCTTGCAGTTTATGAGTTTCGGTTGTATTTTTCTAAGGCGTTCATGTAATTTCCCTGTTTTACAACGTATTAAACGTATCTTATCCACAGGTCCATAGGGAAATGTTGTAGAAGCAGATTTGCTTGTATAATAAAGCAGTTGTGTCTGACTGGACTGTTTTTGGAATAATTGAGTTACGGCAACACAGTTGGATGTCATCTTTAAATAAATACGTAAATCTTTATCTCAGTAATTTTGTGCATCAAGTTGGTTAATTACTTAGATAAATATACTGAGATACACGGTCAGCAAAACGCAAAAAAAAACGTAAATCTTGTATAGAGTTTCTTGGTTCTAAAACAGCTGTGTAAAAGTTTGGCTCCTATTAAATTACGGACGGAGAAATTCTGATATCAAACTGCACCACCAGCTAAGTACCAAATGATCACATGTCAAAAATTATTAGATCATGAATTGTGAGAACCAAAAACCGAATTGTGAATTCACAAAACTGAGTGTGCCAAATATATAGGAGGTCTGCAGTAAAACAGTAGGAGATTCAAGTGTCTAAATTCAGTTTTTCGTGAATTCAAAAATCCTTCTTAATAATAAGTTGCTTTCCTTTACAGGAGTCCATAATTTTCAATATATTAAATCCCAAAAACCGCACAGACTATAAGTCCAAATTGTCATACTACAGACATCGATTAATTTTGCAATTACACTGAAGTCCACCACAGATATCCGTGTCAAGGCTGGTATGTTTCTTGATTTTAGTCAAAACCTCCGGCCCAATGCTTTAGTTCCCTTTTCCTAGGACAAGGCTTCCACTTCGCTGTTCACATTTATTGATTTAGTGGACGCTATATAACACATTCAGTGCAGAAATCTTCGCTGAATAAACTACACCAAGTAAACTAACCAGTGATTCAGCACACACTGTACAGTGAAACTGTGTGATTGGTATGGAATATTTCATTATACCGCACGTTAGTTCACTGCCCTGAAGCAAACTTCCCTTGTTTTACGCGACGACGAATGCAGAACTAGGTCTGCCCATCGTCAGCGTGGGGACTGACGAATATCCCCTGAAGTCTTCCTTCTTTTCTGTCTGATACCTATGTACAAAGCATTCCTTGACTACAGGAAATTGCTTCAAAATTGCAAGCAAAAAAATTAGCATCTGTTTGTGTCGGTTCCTAAGTAGGTGATATCTCGTTTCTAACAAGACTTTGACTGCTTCTCTGCCTAATTATGTTATAGCTTCCTCTTGTAAAACATCTTCCCTTTTTGTATATAACCTAACGTGACCCAATATTTCGCTTAGTTATAAGAATTAATTAGTCTTCTTATAATGGAAGACAACGAGATGCACTATTTATCAAGTTTATTTTGATAAAGAACTTCACATGTTTCGGACAGATCTACTGTCCATCATCAGGAGTCCCAACATTTTATATACAACAATAGGTGTTTGTCATGCTAGTTATGTTGACGTCTAACACAGTCCTCTGAATGTCAAATTAATTAATTTTCTTCATTAATTATAAATAGAAAATTTTTACGTTATTTTAAGCTACCTGATTTATTAAAATGCAACTATAATGTAGCTTCCTCGGTGTGTGTATAATTATGGGGTATGTCACATATGTCAATTATTCAGATGTGCCCTGCGGACTTTGTTCTTCCAAGGAACTAAATTATGATAATGTAACTGAAAACATCTTCAAGAGCAAGGTAATGAAAGGACTGAAAAAGCAAATTTAAATATTTCATTTTCCCATAATATAACAACTGTTTCGAGGACTCGGTTAACATTGAAATTAATTATGTTTATTTGACTGTTCAAACACCAGTGATAACCATCTGTAACACCTGGCGTAACATTAAGAAATGTTGCACTATGCTCACATATCCTGTCCAAGTATTTGTTTTATTCTAAAAAAAAATTATATATTCCGAAAAAATAAACATTTACGGCGTGTCCTTTATAGTTGAAACGTAGCGTGTTTTCTGTGAGTTAGGGACTGTATTTTTTTAAAGTAATTTAGATGAACGGCAGTTCCCAAATCATTAAATCAATTCTATTCTCGGTCCAGCAGCCGAAAGGCATCGATTTATTCCCAACAAATTAAGACGAATTGTTTTCGTACATTAAGCGAGTACCACAGCCAAATAAAGTGGACTGGTAATGAGGTAAATAAATGGTCAGAATGACAAAGCGTACTGTAAAGTGCAAGCGGTTAGGATAACAAAGCTTGCTTTGAAGTAATACCGGTTACTTTAACAAAGCTATCTTTATCATACAAATGGCTAGATAACAAAACTTACTTCAACTTAATAACCGTTAGAATTACAAAACTTAGTTTAACTTAAACTTTTAGAATACCAAATCACATTTTATCGTACTAATAGTTAGGATTACAAAGCTTAGTTTAAATAAAAACTGTCAGAATGAAAAAGCGTATTTTAACGTGCAAATGCGTCCTTCAGTGTTCCTCTTCGTTAAAACAACCGGTCATTACTGATTAGGATTAATTGGCGGTGGGGCGCATTCCCTGACGTAAAGGACACAGGCATGACTTCGACCAATAAAGTCCATTTAGTGCCAAAGCAAAAAACGAACTCCACTCTACCTTCACTTCTTGATACGCCTTGATGGCCTTCACAGGGTCCATATATTTAAGTAGTCACACGAATAGAGTTACGTGGATTATCTTAAATTCATTTATTGTCATGCTTATGCAAAAAACCATATCTCAATATTCCACGTGGTTTTGGAATCCCACAGATACATATAATACGAGTAACAATTCGAACCCCTATTACCTATATACAGGTTGAGCATAAAGTCTTTCCCTGATCACAAACATTTATTACAAGAAAACTACGTGGTATACAAACATATTTTTTATCATTACGTAAGTTAGTTTCCAAAATTTTATGTGATGTTTTTATTGTAACATTTGTAACATTTGGTTTCTGGATGCAACATTTCTAAACAGGTGGATTGGGAGAGATGGTCCGACACCATGGCCACCACGATCGCCGGATATCATCCCCCTTAACTTCTTCTTTTGGGTGTATGTTAAGGACAAAGTGTTTTCGACACGAGTTCCAGATATTACAAATTTGAAGGCAAGAATAGCAGATGCTTTGGTTACAATAACTGAAGACATGTTGGAGAACACGTGAAGAGAAACTGATTATCGATTAGACGTTCTCCGTGCAACAAGAGTAGCACATGTTGAAGTGTACTAATGGGTTGTAAAAAAACTTCTTGAGTTACATTTTAAAAAAATGTTTGTATTCCACGTACAGTAGTTTTCTTGTAATAAATATTTGTAATCAGAGAAAGACTTTATTCTCACCCTGTAGTTTACAGGTAAAACCTGTTAAACGTCAAGAAATCTGAAAAAAAAGACTTAAGATTTTATCATGAATAAAAAAGAAAGCGTATGAGAGTAAGTATACAAAAAATTCGAAAAATGATGTAAAAAAATAAAAATTTCCACATTAAAAGAGAAAATGGTAAAATAAACGTATCCTATAAAATTGAATAGGTATTATAAATTACCACTTTCTTTTATGAATATTGAACCAACTCTCCTTAGACTTCTTCGAGCTGAAACAGAAGGCAACACGAACCATGAACGTGTGAGAGACTGTGCAGCTGTACACGACGTGACCTTCCAAGAGGCCCGAAATTTCTATATATTCTGTATTTCTAATTGTTATATATATGTGTTTAGTTCTTCGAATTAGATCTGTGATTTGTGATCAAGAAATTGTTGTAAAAAATATCATAGTACTGAGACGTGTGAAAAAAATATAGAAAAAATTGAAAAGCATGTTTGTTGATATGTACAATGATGATTTGCTATTAATTGCGTGAAATACCACTAAGTACTATAATTGCTTTTGACGAAATGAAATGTAATAAGTGTGAGTGCTGACGTGTCCTATGCAACAGCAGTGAGCTGGGTACATTTTTATGACCTGCAGCATTTGTTACATTTAATTTGGAAAAAATATCGGAATATTCTACTTTTTTGAACCGTGCAGTGTGAAGAACCAACACTATGCACATTTTTTCATTAATGTTTTAATTTAATTATATTGTCCTCGTACATGTTTCGAACATCCAAGTTTTCATTCTCGGGAAGACTTGTACATGCAGTTTTATGGTATTTCTTTCATGCTTCCATATAAGCAGTCTGGTCGATGACAGGATATGCACACCCTGCCATCGATCAGTGTGCATTTTGTTTGTTCTTATTACATATCTTTTAAAATATATATATATATTTATTTATTTATTTAAAGCCTGCAGGTTGCAGCATTACTTCAGTAGGCTAAAATATTTATTACAAATTTTAAAAATACGAAGTCACGCAATTCGTTTTTCGTACCAACGCAATAGGTTCGGTACAGCGACTAGACTGTTGACTGGACAGCCAAGAAGTATTTTTTCCTCAAAACTGTCCAAATTATATTAATGGACACATCAAGCTTTCAATTCTGTGAGCCGCAGAAAATCTTCCCTCTTGAATAAAACAGCGGGAGCGTGGTGCTTAACACTCTTTCTTATCTACTGTCGAAGTTAAGAATACGCGGCGCTGTAACTCCACTCCCTCATATATCTTCATGACTAGAGTGTGCAGCTTATTTATTTATTTACTTATTTATTATATCTAACATGTCCTAGAGCCTCATAGATTTAACATACACACATATTAGCCACTTTATCATAGGTGTGAAGTCGATCATAAAAATATTTCCCTGTCTATTCATGTTGCACTTAAGTTCTACGCGACGACAATTAAAACACACGTAGTCAGAACACAAATATTTCAATTCTGTTTCAGACAGCTGCGTCGGTCTGAAGGATGTGCGTGTTGTTGTACCGACTGCAATCCGACGAGGGGAAACAGCGACTTTATTCTGCCACTTCGACCTCGAAGGAGATTCACTTTATTCGGTTAAATGGTACAAAGGGAGGCGGGAATTTTATCGCTACACACCAAAAGAGGACCCCGCCTTGAAGATCTTCCCCATATTAGGATTGGAGGTTGAGGTGAGTAAATTAGATGTCTGTTCGTCATCAGAATTCTGTGAGTACCCTCAGACGGAAAACTCTCAATCTGTAATGAAAAGTTTTGTCTCCTTTGGCAGTAAAATTAGACGCACTTCAGAACAAGATGTCAGCAGCAGAAGTACAGTCCTTACTGCATATAATACGTGCTTTGCGTTGCTGCAAATCTGAATATTCCCACAGAGTGTATTTATAAATTCGATATGATTCTCAAAAGATACTTCTGTTCTATTCCCAAATAATATTTAAGGAGAATAGGCGTTGAGAAGACCAACTTGATGCTACTGAATGATTTATTGCACTTGTAAACTGCTCAACATGTTTCGTGCACTTATATGCCCATCATCAGACGCTCGAGACTATACTTGTTTTGTTACCGCATAGGGTGTGTAATGCCTAGGTTGCTTGGTGGTCGGCGGTCAGCAGGCTATGCGTCCGGGATGAGGGAAGCTGCTCGAGCAGCTTCCATCATCCCGGACGCATAGCCTGCTGCCCTTCATCTGACCGCCGACCACCAGCAAACAAGGCATTAAACACCATATGCAGTAATAATACAAGTATAGTCTCGCGCTCCTGATGATGGGCATATAAGTGCCCGAAACATGATCAGCAAATTACAAGTGCAATAAATCATTCAGTAGCATCTAGTTGGTCTTCTTCTCTAAACATATACTTTGCACGGACAAACATACATCAAATTTAAGGAGAGTAGTTGAAATTGAGAAGGTGTAGGTTTTTTGTAAGAAAGTAGCTAAATTTTACAAACTATTTAGCCGAATTTCATGTCTCTCTCTCACGAAACCTGACAATGCCATTTATGTTAAACATACTGACTCTGGTTTTGCATTCGGTGTTATTAAATAGCCAAACAAGGTTTCTCTTGTGCAATAAAACTGAAAAGGTGCAATGAAGTTTAAAAAAATCGAAGATCAGTGAACGCCATTTTCATTTAATCTGCTTCTTAAATAGTGATATGGGATTAAGGAGCGTGGTTTTGTAGAAATGGCTCATACTCCTCTTAAAATAACTACATTCTTGTAGAATGAAATGCAATTTCTTCCACTGGTCACTTTCAACAACAGTAAACGCGTCCGTATCTTCACCACGGAGTATGAGAGGAGGTATAACTACACGTATTCTCAACCTCCGACCTAGACGGAGGTGTGGGGTCGTTTTCACTTTGCGGTTACTTTACTCCAGGAGAGAGGGCACCATCTACACACTGGAGAGGAGACTGTGTGGGGCAAGAGCTGGTCTGGACGTTTATTATTAGAGAACAACATATTTCCCCTGCCAGTAACCAAACCAAATTCTATGGTTCGTCCAACCAGAAGCCTAGTCCCACTACTGGCTATGGTACCCCAATTGCTGCTACTTGCACGTTCCAGAACTGAAATGAGTTTTCATATTAAAACATAATAACAGAGTTCAAGCTGCACTTATTTATTTAGTTATTTATTTATTTGTTTGTTTATTTTAGTTATTTATTTATTCTTTTTTACGTAATGGCCCCTTAAATGATTTACTTACATAAAAACTAATAATAAGAATGAATTGTGATTGTTTAACTGACAAGAATGTAAATGAATGTATTCTGGTCATATTCAAGGTGCTATTCGACAATACGTACATAGACTGACAGACCCCCAATAAGTCCTCAGAATGAACTGCTTAAGTGCCAAATATATACTGGGCACCTTTCGAATAGGAAGCAGGAGTACTAACCAGAGCGACATTCTGTCCCATGTTATGTTAATTATGACCTGAAAGTAGTTGAAGAATAGAAATTAGATTCTGAAATAAAATGCTCAAAATGTGTTGTTATTTGTACGTACGGTTTCAATTTCCACAACAGAATTTTAATGTACCGTGTTGAATCAAAGCTGTATGTCATATATATATATATATATATATATGAGTGTGTAGCACCATAATGTGACAAACAGAACTGGCCAGACTGTGAAAAAGACTAATTACTTAAACGCTACTTTCTTCTGTCCATAGTACATTGATGGCGACTAAGCCCAGATATGCATAACGGGCCCACTGCATATGTGCCTTCTCACTAACTTTTAAAACAAATAAATCTACTTTCTCTTACTTTTATGCACATTTCGTACTTTTGGAGCACCAAAGAATGAAAAATGTTCCGGAGCTGAACAGTACTAAAAATTACGTCATTGTTGCCTTCAAGCCCTGTTAATTCAAACTTGATAACTGGTAGAGTCTCTTCTCCACTGGTTTAGTTTGTGTGTTTTAAATTGGATAGCGGAAAATATAATCGTGATCTTGGTACAAGAATAAAGTGTTGGCGATCATAATCGCAAAATATAAAAACGCTAGACTGACTTAGTTGTCATCTTGTCCCGTTTACTTCTCAGATGGAAATCGCGTCAATTTATTTCAGATGTAAAAGCATGCACTCATAGTAATAGAGCACCAAAAAACAAATGACCTCTACACAGGAACATTAAAATTTAATGCTTCTACGGAGGTAAGTAGTGATAAGACAAACTACTGGGTTTGGTGGACTTGTTATGCTCGAATGCTAGTTGAAATAGGACATAATGTTTGTTGTTAATATATCACAGCATCATCGTCAAAGAAATTAGAAATATGAGTATAATATTGCACGGTAATTTCTATATTTGCACTTTGTTTCGAAATAGACAAGAACAGGTTATTCTACGTGAGTATAACCGTAAATACAAGGTTAAGTGAGCTGCAATACACGGAACCTTTTTCCAGACAATATTTATACCTAAACTGCTTGCCCTTAACAGAAATCTGTCACTCTGAATAGAAGAAATTCCTCCTATGCAGTCAAAAGAAAATATGAATTAGAGAACTGGTTAACATACTTTGCATTAACACGTGTAATACATACTCCCAATCATTATTCGGATTTGTATAACTTAAAAATTAATTTCCCTTAGGATGTTTGGAATAACAATTGCAGCATTTCTGTTAACTCATCTGAAGTTGCAACACAGAACTTTTGTTACACAACCAGTAGGCTGCTGCAGTTATGTGGCTTCTTGTGAAATTAAACGTTTGTGGTCCTTTCTGAAGACTGCGCACAACTACAGCAATTTTCATCTTGCAACTCACAACTTGAGAATATCCTTCTTCTCTATTAACACAATGTGTAGAATTGTATATAGGAGTATTTATCAACGTTTCGAAGACGTCTCCCGTCCAGTATTCAGGGTACTCCAAGAAGAAAACACTTAAACTAACAGACACTAGTCCAAATTGTTGACTGATGGTTGCATACACTGATATCAGATTTTGGATTTAAATCTTCTGGAATTTTGCACTGCATGTTCTGGTTTCATTCACCTCGGAGTGTTATGTCTAGTTCTTACACCTACTACAAGGGTGCATAGAACGTACAAACAACGGCAGCATGAACGAGAATACATTTGGTACTACGCATTGATACGGTGACAGATCATAATGACCGTTCGATCTAAGATGTAGGTTTGGGGCCGCTGGCCTACTGATACTATGGGTTCGAATCCCGCCATGGACATCGATGTTGTTTGGTTGAGAGTGTTGTGTGTTTTCAGGTAGAGGTCTCTGCGACGAGCTGAACACTCGTCCAGAGGAGACCTACCGACTCTGGTGCTGCGTTGTGTGTGATCTAGAAACCTCAAGGTGATTATGGTCCGCGCTAGGCTGCAGCGCCACAGGAAAATACAAAAAAAAAAACACGGCTTGATACACCAGAAACGTAATTATTGCGAAAGTCGCATTTTCCGCCATGCCCTCTTAACACAGGTCCTTGAGAAGCTTCTGCCACATTCACGCTTTTGTTATAACCTGAATAATTGTGGCTTTCCTTTCTTTGCTGAGGTATATCCTAGCTACGTACATACAATGTCGCAAGAGTTAACCGCCACTATAATTGTAGGGAAAGAAACGTCATAAAAATGACGTAGCTAGCCTAGATCTTAGCTAAGGTCCATCGCACCACCTGTGTTGCTATACAAACCGAATTCGTTACCAAATTCCCAGTTTTACCCCATCCTGTGAAGTATGTCCGAGTGTCGAAATGAATATAGCTTCTTACTAGAATTCTTACCACTTAGCAGTCATTTCAGTTTCTTAAAAGTTATACGTTTATTTATAAACTTTGTTAACCCGGGGGGAGGGGGTTGGGTGGGCAAAGGCGTTACAGTAACAAACTGAATTCTCGACACCTACATTCAGGACCCTAAGAGAATACCCAAGAAATGCTGGTAGGTCTGGACTCCATGTGACGGAAACAGTCTGAGGCATGATTCACAGAATTGTCCTATAAAATTTGAAAGAAGGCATCACGAAGTGCTAGAATGAACGTATAATAAAATTAATTATATACGTCAGCACTACCTTTTTGATTTACATATAAGGCTACATGTTTCGACCCATCACTCTGTCATCTTCAGGCCTACATGACAGACTAAGTCATTGGTGTTGTGTGCACATTGGGATCCCAATATGTTTATATTAATAAAATGAAATATGGTAAATTTCTTTGCTAAGGAGGAATAAAATATGTGTAACACGCATTTATCTGGTTAAAATGTTTAAATCATGGGTTGACATATAACAATTAAAACACTTCCTATTATCACTTGGGTATCCTGTGGTAATGTGAAGTTCTAATATATTATCCGCCGGAGTGAGTCTTATGTAATTGCAGCTTCTCGGGGGTGCACGTGTTGTCGTACGTTTCCGAAACGATGATCAGATACTGTTGTTCCGATCAGTTATGTGGTAAGGGTTGGCTGTTCGTCTTTGTTGTTTTTGGTGTTGAGCTGGATTGTTTTTCGTCGTCTTCAGAATCCGTTGCTAGTTGTAATGTGGAATCTAAAAATCCACTCGTTTCCTTTTGAACTGTATACGCTACGTAGAATGGCGTGCTGTAGCTAAAATATGTTGACTTTATTGTGACGTATCCGGATGGATCTTCCGATGAACTGCGCGTGTGAGCGGATAATACGTATATTAGAACTTCACATTACCACAGGATACCAAAGTGATAATAGGAAGTGTTTTAATTGTTAAATGTCAACACATGATTTAAACATTTTAACTAGATAAATGCGTGTTACACATAATTTATTCCTCCTTAGCAAAGAAACTTACCAGATTTCATTTTATTAATGTAAACATATTGGGATCCCAATGTGCTCACAGCACCAATGACGTAAGTCTGCTATGTAGGCCTGAAGATGACCGACTGATGGGTCGAAACATGTAGCCTTATGTATAAATAAAAAAGGTAGTGCTGACGTACACAATTCATTTCATTACATATCCTATAAAAGCACATTCGTTCATGTGTGCTAATCCAGTGTGTTGTTGGTTTGTTCGTCCGCGGATCGAACACCACATGACCATTGTATAAATCCGTGTGCTGTTTAAATCATAATCCGTGTACCCAGAAACCGATCACACAAGCATACAGTAAACGCAATGAAATGTCACATACATAAGCGTTCTATTATTCTATGAAGCAGCATCGCAGTTTCTAAAAACAATACCCTACAGTTGGTATGAAAGAAGCCCACTGTCCCCAAAATCCGACCTGTCTTTCATGCTGTATGAATAATAATTTTATTATGCCGTCGGATCTCAGTGACACGAACATTTTGCGAACTGAATAGCGGTCAGATTGTCACCGCTGTCTGTAATGCGGGATGCTGGAACGCAAATTGTAATGTGTGTGCAACACCGCTCTGGCTGCATAGAGATTGTCATCCTGGTAAACAGTAACTAAACCAGGGCCAGATCAATAATACTTCAAGCCTTCGGTCTTCAGAAACTTGATATCTGTGTAATACTGGAGGCTATGTTTGAATATTAGCGGAAACCCTGTGAGGTTAAAAATGTAATTCGTAGCTTTAAAATGAAATAAACCTGTATATACATTACCTTTAATTGGGTAAAAGTGAAATATTTAGCAAATTTGTGAGAAACAAATTTTACTAGTCGTAGTTTACACCAAAAAAACTCAGTGCAGACTATGGACAAGGATGGGGAGGAAAAAGAAAAGACTGCAAGTGAAATTATTTAATATGTGTTTTCCATTTACAGTAGAAAGGAAATGTGCTCGCGGAGACTGTGACAGTCACCCGAAAAACCACGTGGCTCTGCAGAACGCAGTAGGATGCAACTTGCTGTGCACCGGTCGCTTATTGGTCTTTTCAAAGTTCAACATTTTGTTCTTTGTGAGGCACAATCCAACCCCTTATGATTAGTGAAGACTTATTCTCTTCTTCGTAATCAGTTTGCATTATATTACTCTTGAATTTCTACTCTTAAATTGCTAAGTTACTATTAGCGACAGTAATTTGGTTTACATCAAGCTCTTACCGATCTCATTGCTTGTAAGTACACAGACTTCACTGATTGAAACGACAGGCACTTCAGTTGTATAGCCACTGTGACATGAAAGGGAGACATATGCATTAGCAAGATCAGAGACAGAGTGGTAAAAGAAACCAGTTACTGTGCGAGACCATAGGAGGAAGCAGAGGTTGTGTAGATTATGCTGCTCGTTGGCAGTGCGTAATCTGACATTCACGTGCAGTCAAAATTACAGCTGAATGTGTAGGATGATTAAGAGACTGATATCACTTTATGATATTTCCGACCAAAGAAAAACAAGAGTTTTATCCTGGGTGGCTTCCATTGTAAAGTTATTATTAACGACTTCACAATATCCAAATTTTATCAGCTTGGGAAGTTCATCATCATTATCATCATCTTCGTCGTCTTCTTCTTCCTCTATGGATTAGGTCGTTTGACCTGTTCCGGCATCGACGCATTGCCATCGTTTCCTGGGGCGTCCACGGTTTTTTCTTCCTCGAGGTTTGTAGTTGGGGGCGTAATTCGGGAGTCTGTTGTTGTCCATTCTTTCAAGGTGGTTAATCCAGTTTTGTTTGTATTTGAGTCTCACGTCTTGTATTCCAGAGATCTCTAGTTCTTTCCTTATGAATTCGCTTTGTTTTAGCTTGGTAAGTTTTTTTATTATAAATGGTGTTGACTTGTGGATGGGTGCCAACATCTCGGGAGAATATAGACTCTATTGCCTATAACTAGAAGTTTCCTTCCGTATCCACCTACAGGAAGAAAACATGTAACTGAATAGGTCACAGTCACGAATACTCACCGCAAGGAAAACATTAAAATTTATAAATAATTTCTTACTAATAAAAAAAAGAATAACTGGTATTCACCCAAATTCAAATCAACCTAAATAATTGGATACCTTCCCCTCGTATTTTGTAATAGGGCAGTCCAGGCTACAAACATCAAAACGGGTTCTCGTTATCGTCACTGAAATTTCTTGGTTAAAATGAATTTGGTAATCGCCTATTCAAATAAGACTCCAACACTTCCATATCATTTCCAATTCATAAAATTTTCCACCACTCGATGATGTAAATTAAGCATTTGAAAAAATTTTTCACAATAAAGGATAAGAGCATAAAATCTAAGCCACACAACAATAGCTGATTCAAGGATGCGAATTTAATAATATAATATCAAAATATACTTAAACTTTTTTTTCGTTGTTACACCGCGCATGTTGTCAAGTCACTCAATTAACATACCAACCACTGCACATATATAAATTTATAAAATTTACACATTAAAACATTAAAAACTCTCCGACATGTTTCGGTCCTAGGACCATCATGAGGGAGCTATATCGTCCTTGTTAAAGTTACACTATTAAAAGTCACATTAATTTCACTATTCCAGTTGGGTTTTGTGGCATTCTGTAGAACGCAATCCGTAAGAGGGCACTCTTGGCAACACAACACAACACTGCATGCTGCCACAAAACCCAACTGGAATAGTGAAATTAATGTGACTTTTAATAGTGTAACTTTAGCAAGGACGATATAGCTCCCTCATGATGGTCCTAGGACCGAAACATGTCGGAGCGTTTTCAATGTTTTAATGTGTAAATTTTATAAATTTATATATGTGCAGTGGTTGGTATGGTAATTGAGTGATACCTAAACTTTGATTATATTCAGTAATGATACATTCTCAAAAGTGTGATTTCGGTTTCACAGAAAATAGTTCCATCTCGCCAGAAGCTAGTGTAGCAACTGCTTATCAACTGACAGCTTCAGCTGTAACCAGTGTTAAGAAAATGTACATTTCGCTGAAAACATTTTACTTTGTATTAAATAAAAAATTATTTCGAACTTAAAATAATTACATGTTAATATAAAGTGTTATTACAGCAAATGAGCGAGAAAGTCAATTGTGGTTGCGTGAAGTAAAATATGTCATTAAAATGCTTGTTGATAATTGAAATTTGTTTATGCTGTGCTCCTATTGGTATGTCTCTGGGGCATTTATTGAAAACACGAAAGAGAACATTTCATACTACTGTGTCTGAAAATAAATTCCATCTACTTCACAGTCCTTTAAAATTATATTTCATTAAAATGCATGTTATCATCATTCTTCCATCTATAACTAATGTTTTCAAAAGCCTCCAAAATTTTCCTAATAAATTTTTCGTCTCTGTTCTGCCATTTGACGGTGTAATATCTCAGCAATTACTGCATTGTTGTAATAGTCGTCTTGACTAAACTAGTATACAGTACGTATTATCAGAAATATAATGTCTATATTCAATTTGCAAGATATTTTTATTACTTTCAAGGGACACTGTATTTTGTTAAATTTATAACAATGTATTACTATCCGAAAATTTTAAGATCAAGATATATAAAACTATAATTTTGCCGGTTGTTTTGTATGGGTGTGAAACTTGGTCGTTGTCATTGCGGGAGGAAAGGAAGCTGAGGGTATTTGAGAACATGGTGTTGAGGAGAATATTTGGACCTAGGAGGGATGAGGTAACGGGGGAATGGAGAAGATTGCATAACGAGGAGCTAAATGATTTGTACTCCTCACCCAATATTGTGCGGGCGATAAAATCGAGAAGAATGAGATGGGCTGGGCATGTGGCGCATAGGGTTTAGGAGAGGGGGGTGTATAGGGTCTTGGTGGGGAAACCAGAGGGATGGGGATCACTGGGGAGACCTAGGCGTAGATGGGTGGATAATATTAGGACGGATCTCCAGGAGGTGGGATGTGGGTATATGGACTGGATTGGGCTGGACCAGGATAGAGACAGATGGTGGACGCTTGTGAGTGCGGTAATGAACCTTCGGGTTCCGTGAAATGCGGGGATTTTCTTGATTACCTGTAAACCAGTTAGCTGCTCAAGAAAGACTCTGCACCATGGAGTAAGTAAGTAAGTAATTAAGTATAATGAACAACAACAGAATTCCAAACAAGTGCTGAATTATACACTAAAAGAAGAAGGCGATTTGGAAGGCCTTTAAAGGGAATATTAGACGAGGACGAAACAAATCTATCATGACCTAACTTGGAACGGATGATGATGATGATGATGATGATGATATAACAATATATGAAAGAACGCCCCTTCAAATTAACAGGTTTCCTTACCACCGCACGTGATTTTCGCGTGGAATTGTCTAGTGGAGTCAGAATTCTAACCATACTCGTAACAATAGACAGTTCAGAAGTTTGATTTCATTAAATGTTGAGGGAGGTATTCAGAGCACATGTTTCAAAGTAAGTGAATTTCCAACCAGTCTTCAGTGTCATACAGTTTTAGATCCCATCTGCTCCCATTAGCCATACATGACGAAGCACGCACTCTGTATTAATTTCATCCACCCTCATTTCGGCAGGGATGGTCTTTCTGTTTCAGACTCCCACTTACGCATCTGTGTACATAGTCCCCCCTTGTTTTCCCTCCAAAACCAGACATTGGTGTACATGTGTACAATATCAGGTGCTTAGGCTATATTCTCCTGCCGTACATCTACGGTTACATTTGGCGGTTAGGGCGGTCTTGTCAGGAAGACAAATGACAACCCTATATTTTTCATGTAACCAAATACCGGAACATGCAGTATAGAGAACCCGAAATGCGATATCCCTACAGCTTCTGTGTTGTGAAACAGAGCAAGCCTGTCCTTATACGTGTAAAAGGCGGGTGCATTTGTTGATTAATGATGGAAATGCTTTAATCGGAGATTAGAAAGGTCAGTACGTACATAAAAGGATGTTTGATCTGGGAGGCGAAAGTTACGGCAAATTGAACTTCGTGTAGCTCTTACACAACATCATGTCAAACGGCAGAACAAATTTATCCTGTTGTGAGCGAAGGATGTGAAAGTCCTTTTGATAGACGCGCACTGAATAGCTTGCTACAAACCGAAGCACAGAAGAGCCGTACTGTATCATTAAACAAATATTTCAATAATATTATATTCAATCCTTAATCTTTATTTATACACGCCTCCTCGGACATGTAATTGTTATGTACAGCTCACTCCTTTAACAATTACGACGCTACAATATCTACGGAATTTCCTTTGACTGAAGCACACCAGAAAATGTCGAAGAGTATTTTACGATTTAAGTTGGGCAAGATATCGTTTGACGCTCAAATACATTTACAGTGTCTCTAATAAATGTTTTATACAAGAAGCTGAAACAATACCAAAAACAACGACATTAATAAATAAATATTAAACAAATCTATACTGTAAGGTCTAAATGCTATTGAGCTGCACATAGATTTATAAATAAAAGTCGCATTTTATATGCAAGGAAAAATGAAACAATAAATCTTAATCCTGTAATAATACAAGGTTTTTTTCTCGCAGAAGTTTCTTGCGGAGTCCATTTTCTCTTCGCTTAACAACATTTTTAAAGTTATTTATAGAATACAGGTTGTAATTGAAGATAAAATTGTGCATTGTTCTACTTATTATCAATATTTACCCACCACATATACAATAAATTAAAGCCTTCAACTAAATAGTAAATGCACTTACCACCCCATTTCCAACACGAAAGTTAAAAGTGTTCGAAATCGCAAAACACTTAGTGTCATTTGGTGGACGGCACGTGTACTTGCATTTAATTTCAACGCTATTTCAACTGGCACCTACACTTATCACCATTTTTTTTTTATGTTTTACTGACCGCGCATTTCAGTATATTTATCTTAGTAATTAGCCAACTTGATGCACAAAATTTCTGTTTTACAATAAGTTTATTTCTTTGCCTCAACATGTTTCGAGCACATGTGCTCGAAACATGTTGAGGCTACGAAATAAACTTACTGTAAAAAAAATTTTGTTCATCAAGTTGGTTAATTACTAAGATAAAAAAAATTATCACCGGTTTTGACCCCATTTCGACTGGTAATTTTTTTAACCTTTTTGAGATTCCGGAACGTAAGTATATTTACGAATATTTTTCCTTTCTGAGCGCCAATTTTATTTACCATTCATTCTAGAGCATTTAAATGTATAAAATTAGTTATATATTTATTATAAACATCTTATATGCAATTAAAGCCACCAACACAAAATAACATGAGTTACACAAAAATTTTTTCTTTCAGTCGAAAGCACGCTTTACAGTTTTGTCAGATATTTTCAGGTAGTAAGTGTACTTGCTATTTACCTCGCTACTATTTCGAATAGTCGAAGTACTTGTCATTCTGGCCGTTTTGGGATGTAAACATGCCTGCCATTGTTTACGATTATGAGGTTCAAACAATATTGAACAACCTTACCTTCCATTAATATCCATAATTTATAACTTGGAAAGTGGTATTAAGGCGCAGCAAAACTAGGGGCTTCGCAAAAAACAGTTTAAAGTTTAAACGTAGTTCCTGAAGTATTACTTGCCTCTGTACGAACCCCGCGTCTAATTACGCATTCAGTTAATATTCTATTAGTAAAGTCAATAACATCCTCTCCTGTTCAGTATTAATCATTTCATTTCCCAGTTTCCTGTCCATCTAACAACCTTCTGTCAGATCAAATAACATCTGGTATTTCGGAAACTTTCACCTCCGAACCACACCCACTTGAACTCACGCGTGCCAGGAATAAATGCATAAATAACCATCTTAAACGATTGCTTGTATACAGCACTAAATAACAAGCATCGCCTGCAAGTGTTCTTTGTGTTGCCCGCCGAAGAAAATGCATTAATAAAAAAATTTTAAAAGGGTCAATTTCTTTTCTAATACCCTGAAATTTACGTTTCATCAGAGTATACACATACATATATAAATCTACATTAACTTCGGCGTACGTTCTGCATTTCTATGGGATTCTGTCCGTCTAAAGAACATTTGTTGGTTCCTCGTTATATTCTGTGTCTGCTTTAACAATAAGATGGGTTTTCCTCATTTTATTCTACCTACCCCTGGCACCAAACTTCTGCTTTGGGAGAAACACATACTACAGTTAAATTGTTTTATTGGCCTATTGTGGGTAAAGAAAACGATGGAGCTCTCCTGCTTCCTTCACATTGTTTCACTGCCTGTGCGGTGTTACCAGCAGATGAGATATTTAAATTTCTGAATACGAGTATAATCGCCAGTATGCTGTTTCGAATAAATCTATTAGATTGTTTCATACATTGTGTCTTTAATCTTTTTTTTTAAGTTTTAAGAAAGTCACATGCAAACCACAAGAAACTGCCTTGTGCTATAGGTTCAAACTTTCGCTTGCTAAATAAAACAAATGTCTGGATGAGGAAACAAAAGAAGCGGGAGTGAGAAGAAAAAAGTATAAACTTCTTTAGAAAATGAAATATTATTGTCGTTTTAGGGAGAATAGATGTGACGTAATATATTTCATACGTAAAAGAAATATAATATGCCCAAACACTACAAGGTGAGAACATATATTCAAATTACGAATGCCACTTTAACTTGCATTAGTAAGGGGCATTAACATAAAAGCGTAGGAAATCTAGTTTGGGTAATAGGAAAACCAAAAAAAATAGTTACATAAATGATGTACCGTTTATATTAACCTTTTGGCGCCGGAATTCTTTTTTTAATTTTAGCACACCCTGTATATAAAATGTGAATATTACAGAAACCAAATACGTCACAATTATGAAACAAACTGCATTTTGAAGATACAAAAACGGAGAGTATGTACTATGTTTAAAATATTCGGTAACTATATGTGCTGATTAAACACATAAAATGCAACTTTAGAGGTTAGCGGTGAGGTACGACCGCTATAATTGACATTAGGCGTATAAAGGTTAAAACACACAAATTATTTACAAATTACAGTACATTTCCAACTATCTGTACGCTTATGCCGACTATTGTATCCTAATTTAATAAGGGGAGAGGGATGACCGAGTGAACATGAAGATCTTGCTGTGGAGTATTCTGTAACTACTCGACTGATAATTTAAATCTATTTTGAAGGCCAGCTGTCGATATACTATTCCCTATTTATCCACGAGAGATATACAGATACACAATTATACACCAACATCGGACTATAACAGCGTCGAAATAGGTTGAGCAGAAACTTCTCGCCTCTCTGCCTTCCATTAACAACTTCGCAGAATTTAACATTAAGAACGAAAATATGTTTCCGGGTAATGTACTGTTTTCAATTGTTCCCAAACAAAAATCAATTCACGTAATATATACAGGGTGGGGTATAAAGATCTCCCACTTTTCGAAGGGGCACTGTGCGAGCTGTAGTGTTGGTAGAGAGGTGGGGGTAGTGTCATGCGGTTGGTTAGCCTCTACCGTTGTCAGTACCCATAATGGGTTGGAACGGTGAACATCGGGGCTTTGTTGTTGTTCCCTGGGCTTTTGACCACTTTAACGGGAGACGTGGAGTGGCCGGCACGGTCACCAGATTTAAGCCCATGTGACGTTTTCCTTTGGGGATACCTAAAGGAAAAGGTTTTAAAACATCGTCCTCGATCTCTTGAGGATTTGAAGGAAATGATCCAACAGGAAAACTCCATTCCGCCTGAGCTAACCCGGAGAGTGATGAAGAACTTCCGGGAACGTCTTCAGCAATGTGTTGCCATCGTCGGCCGCCTTGTGTCTGATCTGATTTTTTAAATCCATTTAAAATATGTTTTAAATATATTTTTAAGAAATATATTCAATTTTTTTCTAGATGGCTTCTTTCATATTTTTATACCTCTTCGAAAAGTCGAAGATCTTTATGCCCCATCCTGTATTATATTCTGATTACTGCCTTCCGCCTTGTAACGCTGTGCAGGCAGTGTATCCTAAAGATGGCGTTAGCACTGCAACATTAACCGCTGGCTTGGCTTCAATAAAAGAATGGACAACATAATCCAACGTACAACACTTAATTTCAGAAATTTCATTATATTAGTGAAAAAAGGACAAAACGCTGGAAAAAGAAAATGTTAGCTACCATGGAACTGCATACGCAACGGAAAATCTTTCAATTAAGGACATAATTAAGGAGACTTTTCCCGAAAGAAAAATTGTTGACAATGCCATCAGAACGTACTACTGTTCTCTTATCTAACAGACTAAACGTTAGTATATGTTTCTGTGCCATTTCCATAGTAATACAATTTGGAAACTCGTTATTTAAGTTCCGTGAAAACTCGGCGCTTTTTCCACATGCATAATGTTATTGACAAGATTCTTTATAATTTAACGTTGGACAAGTTGGTAAAGCCTCGTGACATTGGTGAATCGGAAAATAAGGAGAGAATAAACATTACTAGTGTGAAAAAAAATCTCAGACAACCTTCTTGTTCACAATCCATAACTGAGACTTCATAGATATGTCAGTTGGTGCGGTCACCATTTGCATCTTTTTGGGCCCAGGAAAAAAAACTCTTGAAATATTACTGCTTTTATACATTTTACATGTAAACTTGAACCTTACCAATTATTGTTGCTTATGAGAATATTTTCGTGCAACTTAAGAATATTTATTGAAAAGTAGAATTTGAAGTGTATCTAGCCGATTAATTATTTCGTTACAAATTCTCAAAAAGTCAAATTGTAGATTGTGAAACTTCCATGGGTGCAAAAAATTTCATAATTCTGTGACTTTATCCAAATCATTCTTTCAGTCCCATGTGTACTGATATTATTATTACTATTAATAATGTCGTACTTTGGAACTTTTATTGCACTTACGCAATATAATTCGCATTAATTCCCGTTTTTTATGTTGCTCCCTAAGCAGCTGTTAGGTAGATTTATGGAACTTCAAGCTCGAAATACATTGTGCGTTGCGTCGAGACGCGAAATGTTTGTTCGTGTGCGAGACAGAAATTTAAAACTCATCACCTACGAATTGAGACATCTCTATTACTTCTGTATATTATTATTATTATATTAGTATTAGGCCTACCAATATGATGAGTAGTAGTAGTAGTAGTAGTAGTAGGGGGGAGGAGAAGGAGGAAGAGTAGTAGGAGTAGTACGTGGGAGGGTTACGTAGAAAGAATGGACGAAACTAGAGGTTTAAATAATGTTTTAATGGGGAAACCTGACTGAAAGAGATCGCTTGGAAGTAATATGTAAGACTCTAAAATTAAAATGGATTTTCAACCAATAGGAGGGGGGCGTGGACTGAATTAATCTGGCTCAGGCTGGGGACAGGTCGCAAGCTTTTGTAAAAGCGTTGAAGAAAATCTGGGTTTCTTCAAATGTGGGGAATTTCTTGACTAAGTTATAATTTATCAACATTTCAAAAAGAAACCTGCCCATTGTAGTTATTTTTATTATTATTATTATTATTATTATTATTATATTTATCCTTATCATTGTATTTTGTCTTTTATCATTCAGTTCAATTATTATTGTTTCTTGTGGAGACGAGTAAATACTAAATTGTAGAAATTTTGACATTTCTTCTTAATACAGTATTAGACATATTTAATTGGAAAATATTCATCAACAAAGATGGCAGTTAGGGAAGTCAGTTGTCTCGTACCTCCGGCACTTGCAAATTGATAAAAAAAGGAAAATGAATCCGCGGGATTCTTATGGCCGTACTCGGGCTCAGGTGGTTGGGTTTGCAGGCCTCTCAGTTCGGAGGGTCGCATTTTATCCTAGGTCAATCCGTGTGGATTTGTTGCGGACAAATACTTAGATTCTCCCCGTGAATATCCTACTGCTAATAATTCATCCTCGAATTTTATGCATTAACATCCTATATATTCTTAGAAATTAACAGCGCCTTTAATTTAAACACTCATCTCTTCCTTTGACACACACACACAACACACAACACAAACACACACACGCCCGAAACAACTTACGCTTTCATTTGTATTTCGTCACAGAACATCACCCGCATTTCAGTATGTGTTAGCGTCAGCCCACACATTCTGTTCTATGATTGGGATGATGAGGTTTGTGGAATATGTAGAAAGTTTTGAGGGAACAAACATCGCAACAGCCCTTTGTTATATTACGTAAGAATAAAAATTACCATAATGTAAACAACATTCGAAAACCTCTCGTGTTTTGCTTTTTGTGCACTCGTGAAACCCATAATTTGCAAAGCTAAGTATTTTGAAATTTTTAAATCTCTCTTATCCTTTGTTTATATGGATATCATGTGCCCTTTCAGTGGTCTAAAATTTATCTTCCTAGTTGCTTGTACTTCATTTAGACATTTTGTCTCTACGTTCCTCTCCTCTCCTCTTCAATACAGCTTAGATACTGTTGTTATTTGCAATATTTAAATTGAGCAGTTCGTTAGGAAATTATCATTTATATATTACATTATTTGAGAACACTCATGCGTTATATATTTTCCTCTTCTAAACTAAAAAACAAAATCTAAAATTATTATATAATCCAAATGAATCCTTTGTATTTTTGTGTAAATTTTCTTCCTCGTAAAAGAGTGTAACGTAAAAAGATGGCTTCAGCTTTTGTGTGTAATTCTGAGGTGCGTATTTAATAACTGCAAGCGTAACATGGAACTCCAAAGCTAAACCCCTGACCAATAGATGGAGTTATTTAACTGGGAATAATGCTCTATAGAATTCGTTTATTTCGTTTTACTCAACCCCTCCAAAACAGAAATGTATATTTACACAATATAAAGTAACGAAATGCACATTTAATTAATTAATATTTTAATTTTGAATTTTTTATTTTGTGTATACAGCTACGGTATGGTACTTTTTACATGCATCAGTATGACCGTCTTCCTGAAGATGAGCCCTCGGTTCCGAAATATATAGAAAAATTAAAAAAAATCAAAATTAAAATAAAAAGTAGGAAATTTGCATTTCGTTTGTTTATATTTTACAGTTATATAACAATGCACGGTAACAAAAACATAAGAATTCTGCATATCTCGAAGACCAGTACATGTGCGTCCTTTGACATCTTACACTACGGATTTCTACCCCGGGGAATGTAAGGTTGTTTTATGCGGGGCCGCACTTTCATTGTTAAAAAAAACTTCATAATTTGGGCTGTTTGTTTTACCGTTTATTGTGAAATTTAAATGTGATTTCCGCTATTCAGCCGATGGTTGCGGCAATCGTAAAAGTGATTGACGTCGTCTGACACAAACGTCCATACAAGTGTTGTAAACTTACTCTATGTATTAAGAGTGTAGTTAATTGAATAAAGATAGACCAACTTGATGCCACTTGCTTTAGATGAGGCACGGTCCAATAAACATAAGTGTAATTAATATTTATACACGATCTTTTGCGCGTGTGATCCGATTGCCTTGTACCAAGGTGAAAAACTTGATCAAATTTTAGGATCTGCTTCTGTTGAAAGCCATTCCCCATGGATTATGTTCCATTTCCAGTAGCTTATTATTCATCGTAAAATATAGTTATGTAAGTAACATTAATGACAGCAATAACGAAACTCCATGATCAATGGTGAGCCGACGGCATGATATCCACTTCAGATTTCATAAAATACAGGGCAAAAGCGTCGTAATATTTACTTCCAAATTTTAAACTTTAGACGGAAGAAAGGAATGCAGCAGCTCACTAACTCGATTAAGAGGGAAAAACAGTAGCGTTCTCTGGAAAGTGAACAAGGATATAAAAGAATCAGGCGGAATATAATGACATCCTTACAGTGAAAACAGAGAATAAGCCGTTCCCAGTCAGTCGGTACTGCATGTTTTGAATACTATGTTACTAACAACGCCTTCGCAACCAAATATTACAAATGTGTGCCTGTTCACTTCTCCTTTTTTTGTGCCTCTCCCTCTGTCTCTCTCTCACGCCAATTGTCCGCGTGTATACAATAAAACAACACTGACATAATTTTATACTAGGAAAGATCGCTAATTTGTAGACATTTTCAATATTGTTTACAATTGCACAAAAACATAAAATTCACATGCAGACTTCCATGTATTTTTGCGAAAATACACAATGTTTACTTACTCTATAATCATATTTATAACAGTAAAACGCATTTAACAACATAATGGACTGGAATTTTTGTGTCCAATGTATATTTTCTGTAGGTTTCTTTTTATTTTCGAGATAACTATATAAACCACGCCAAAGGGACAGAAGTGTTTGCTGTCTGTACTATTCTTTGCTTGTGTAAATTTAATTGGTATTAATATATTTTGCAAATAGAACGCCTGATAGTATTTTAAGTTCTTACGTAAACAAAAACTTTGTTTTGCGTAAAACACGTACCCGGATCAAATACTGTTTCTTCCATTCATAAACATCTAAAGTATTTTTTTCATTTCTCCCTTTTTTTATTAGTTCTTCAACTTTTCCGTACATTACAAGAATGTGTTACCTGCTGCAGTATATTGCTAACAGTATTCAGTTACATCACGTCGCACCTTTTGACGACAGGTTTTCTCTTTACATTCCTATCTTTATCCCAAGGCTCCTCCCCCCCTTCAATCCTCATTTTCTAACATGTGCGAGTATAAATTCTAGGCCTACACCCACACAAAAAGAAACAAACAAAAAACACGTTTTACACACACGATAGACCAAAACACACTAAAAATTGCAGAGGTCATTAATGTATTTTCAACTGTAGCTTTAATGTTGCAAAATGTGTTATTAACTAATAATATCATATATCGTACGGAGTCGAATAAAATATCATATGACACAAATTTAAGCTATTTTAATTAAATCCGACAACGATCCTGTATATTGCCTGACATTCATAAGGCACTTTAATTACACGCGGAAAACGAGTATTTTGATGCATCCTGAAAAACTCGTGATATATTACAGTTGTGCGTAAACTTGTCATTCACTGTTTTTCCTTCAATGTTCTTCAGCAATTCACTGGTTAATGGTTATTTAAGCCCGAAATTGTCTTATCCAGAATCGACTGATAAAATAAATAAATAAAAGTCGACGGTAAGGGGAATGTAATTAACTGCCTGCAACAATATGGTCAAAATACGGTATGAGTTGGCCAATTATTTTGGTTAGATGGACATATCTTCAGCACGCAAACCACGAACATATTATTTCTTCAATGTACACGGTTTTACACCCTGATATACTGAAAAAATTTAAGATAGCGAATGGACATTTTAAAGTGAAGACTAGAACTATCTCTCCGCTGTGTTTCGTAGGAGTTGGCGTCAAAATAGACATTGAAATTTGGAATTTGTGTGTCTTCATTTTTTTATACCAAGCGCTGCAGTACAGAACTGAATTTCCTGAAGTATTCTTTAAACCTCACTTAGCCTGCCCCTATAATTACATCTTACTGGCAACTTGCTGGAACATGACGCTCGGACAAACACGTAATAAACCTTCCAACATTCTGCGACTTACTAAATGTTTATTATTAATTTACGACGTACTTAAGTAAGCTGTGGTTTGCTCAAAGCAATGAAGCTAGAGATGGTAGAATAGTGATCAAATGTAAAAAAAAAGGAAGCGAATTGAAGCGATCATGATAAAAATCCCTGAATTTAACCACAGAAACCGTGGTAAACCATACAAAACTCAGCCGGGATAAGAAAGAGACTTCTAGTCTGCAGTTATTGCCTCTTTAATTCGAAATTATAAGGAGGTTGTTGTTTTGTTCAGGAAGCCTGTCGGGTTTACTTTTGAATGCTTCTGCTTTATTTGCCACAATAAAAGCTGACAGTACATTATATGACAGCCAATCAAAATCTCATATATTTTATTTCTTTCTGCTGCTACGGCATAAAGGGTTCATGCTGAAAACCGATGGTTTCTTAGTTGGGAAGCTACCGCGAGGACGCAGCAGGCGCTGTTGGTTTTGGTAACAGCCATTGACAGAGTATAGACATAGAAATGTCGGGATGCTCGGGACTTCAGAAATGGTCTGTCTGTACGATGGAAGAAACTCGGTTACGTGACTACAACCACACTCGAAGAAAGAGCTTTCTTCCTTCATGTGTTCTGGTCAGATTTCCTAGATCTTTCTCATATAAAGATGGTGAAAAATACATCAAGATATACCATAAGGTACAGTTTATGGTGAGAAATATCTGACGTGACCAAAGTATGAAATTCTGGGACACGTGTTTTAGCAGAGTCCAATCACACCAACGCCCTCACAATGCCACAAACTTTCGTTTAAAATAGCTAAATTCACAAGTTCACCTGAGCCTTCCTTCGAAACCCTGGAACTTCATATGTCGTGTAATGTTCGACGAGGATCCTTAAGGTCATTCTGCCACAAATAACCAAGGATGCTTGACGCCGAATGGGGTTATCTGGACTGGGACTCGTTAAACAAACGTAAATTAAAAGTAGATCCATTAACCTCATTATTTCTCAACTCGTCCTACTTTGTTCAGTGCTATATAGTTTCCGGATCTGAAACGTCTTCCAGTCCTTACAAATAATACGTGAATGACATGGGAAGTGCATCAAGTAATTCGGAGAGTAGATATCACATTGTGCTACCATATAAGTATTATATAAGTAAACGGTCAAAAAACTAAGTATATATGCTTGAATGCAATATGTTTCGATCTTCAAAATATCATCATCATCAGGCTAAAATACTTGTTTGAGAACATGAAAAGGATTCTCAATAGAAGTGAGATAAAAAAAGGTAAAGTGATCCCGTTACAGTCCCGGTGTGGCCCAGAGGGTGGGTACAGCTATAGCTCTACTCTTCCATGGCCGCGGCACTAGAAGGGGTGAGTGGTCAGCAGCACGCCCCGACCGCACTTTACCCCCGGGAAAGGCCCAGTACCCATTTTACAGGAGGCTGGGTGAGCCCCAGGGCCGGTCTGGAAGGGTGGAAAATTTCGTCCCCACCGGGATTCGATCACGGACCGTCCAACTTGTAGTCAGACGCTATACCGACTAAGCTAACCGGCCCACAATAGAAGTGAGATATTAAGATTATAAACACAGACATTAGGTCCGTCTGAAACATTTGAAGTACGAGGGCACTCATTCCACCCAGAATATAGCAACCTTAGGTCGTTATGTATTCTGGTATATTTATAAAATTATGAGAGGTGAAAATTGCGAAACAGAAAGTAGCAACATAACTGTGAAATTTTCCCCCAAAAAATATCCTAAACAAACTCCGTGAAACACAGTCCTTATTTAGAAGTCAAAATTTTCTCTCCTAATCAAAAAATTCCTCTCATTGTATGGATAAAAAAATTCACTTTTTTTTTAAAGATCCTACCACTTTTCACAGTCCTGAGCCCAATGCATCAGCACCACGCCTTTCCATCCGAAACTTTGAGATTCAATCCTCATATATACGCTTAGGTCCTTCAAGTGTTCTCTTTCCGTTAGCTTTCCGCAGCACAACCCGCTATGCAATTAAATTCTCCCCACAGCACAACATACATTTCCGTCTTTCTCTTTTAAGAAACCGCCATTCTCCGCTCTTCATGTCGTCCCAAAAACGTCGCTTATTTACGTTCGCGTTTATGATGGTGAATTGCTGGCCATTCTTTCAGCTACGAAACTGTAAAACCGTTTCTACTTAACTGTCCGCAACTACTTTTTCAAAATACCTCGAGCTTGCAATTACCTCCCGAAAGTAGATGTTTTACCCCTTCGCGCCCTCTGTGGACGCATCTTGCTGCAGCAACAAGGGATCAGTTTAAACATATTCAATAACGCGAATGACTGTTTGGCTGTACACAGACAAGCACGCACGCACACATACACACACTCAAATTAGCTCACACTGCAGGCTGACGATGCCTGCATGTGGGCAGATAATGACTGCAGACGTATTCCTTATGGTCATGTAGGGGATTATAACAAGTGTTATTTCCATATCGCACCACAAAGTTCATTTTTGCTAAGAAACCGCCGTCCGAATTAAAGGCGGATGCACAAAACATCATGCAGATAACTGAGGACATTCACAGAAACTTCTGTATCTACTGCCTAAATTTGTATCCCTTTGCACTTCAAAGTAGGAATGAGAGGGGGACAAACTCTCTTATTATCACGCACAGACATTTCAAACTGCAATCTAAGCGCACATTCTGCCTATGGTTGTAACCAGCGTAAATATTAAATGGCCAGAACTGCGGACTAAAGTACATAGAGTTGGTCGACACAAGGGTCATAAGCGTTAGAAGTCCAATATGGATGATAATTAATATAGCCTCCCCAATCTCCTCATTTTTGAAGTACCAGGAAGCGAGTGTTTCAAATGTCCGTATATTAAACTTTCTATTTGCACAAAAAATATTGTGTTGATCAATAATGAAGGTTAGCCGGAAAGGCTGTTTGCATGTAAAACTACATATGACCAGGCGAAACAACAAACTGAAGTTGGTATAAAAGCTAGAGACAAGTGAATGCTTTATAGTTCAGCAATCATTTGGGAAGTCATACTTGTGTATATTCTACTACGCATAGTCAAATTAAACACCCATTCACTGCAGTAAATCAAATCCAATTAGCAAAAATTCAGGGAGTTTTTACACTGAAAGAATTTAACATTTGGGTGTTTGAATTTAAAAATATTCTCGTCTTATGCAAACTTAAAATTTCACTTAATTTCCATACTTTCCTTATCACATATTCCTATAGGTAACAAGAGTGGACGCTTACACTTGTAAAGCACACATGCATTGCGAAATTAATCTGTAGCATTTTGCGTTATTCACTGGACCTGATATTTACTTGTATTTATTGCAGAGGCACGTCTGCAACTTTGCAAGGGATATCATTCTCTTTAATCACAGCTCTATCTGCCCATAAAAACCATAAAATCTTGACACTTTCTTCACATACAACCTTGGAATGTTACTTACACACCACTTGAGCAATACTTAAAACTAATATATTTTAAAGTTTGCCTAGAGGGGTTTATTGGAATTACCAAAAACCTTCCCACACACATTATAAAAATTCAAGATTCATAAGCGTTTAGAAAAGTAATTTTCTTCAACATCACTCACCCTCAATTTTACCTAGATACCACGTGTTCAGGAATGATATTACATTGAACTACCAAACGTAACAAAATTAAAAGTGCATTTCGGTTTATATAAATAATGTCAAACACGTGCTAAGTAATGTAATGTCGTCACTGGTGACAATGCGACTGAGACGTCGGAAAATGCAGGACATGTGAAAGTTTATGAAGTGTTTGACAGCCTGCTGTTAATTCCAACAGTGCGGGCAATGTACGTATAATGTAACATTAAGGGGCGTTCGCATAAGCATTGTTGACATGGAAAAAACACTAGGCACGAAATATTACGAGTCTGTTTCTGTATTCTTGCATTTTTCTGCGCCATTTTGTGTTATCATGTGTTACCTGTCCAGTTCTGCCACATTTTTCCAAATTATCCCATAAACGACTCGATTTTCGGAAAATTTATTGGACTAAAACATGTGTTTTGATTTTATCTGCAAATTTTGTGTGAAACATCCTTATTCTAAAAATAATTCAGTGAAGTACTGTCATATTGTACACAGATCTTTATGTAAAGCAACCGTAATTGTTGTCAAATGTTTATCAAACTTGAATCTTCAAGACGGATCTTCGAAAAAACCTCAAATATCAAATTTCGCGAAAAACGGTCCCGTGGAAGACGAGTGGTTCCATGTGAGCACACAGACTGACAGACGAACAAGCAGGCATGACAAAGCTAACAGTCGCTTTTCTCAATTTTTGCTACAGAGCTTAAAAGCTGTTATTATTCAAAGCCACGCGCTCTACACAAAATGAATCCGGGATACAGTAACAACGTTTGGACTCATAACAAACACAGTCATTGAACAAAACGTCATTTACTGCTGCCTTTATATTACCATGTTCATCTGTTTCCCTGTTGCAAATTAAAAACTTCAGGGGTTTTTGCCGGTTTAAAAACGTGTAATTATTTAAAAATATAGATAAGTCTTAACTACATTGAGTTCTTTTAATAATTCCAGAGCTGTTTAATATGCCACGATCTGGTTGATATGTCCCTAGTCTCGCACCCCTTGGCATTCAATGCATACAAAAAAATTCATTCAAAAACGATACAATGGACACAAACAAAATTTGTCAACAAATGCGCATTTACCTTCATTCTTTCATAAAAACGAAAATGTAAGGTTTCCTTAAGTTCATTCCCCCTACACCATTACTTCGACACTTGAGCTGTCAACCTATCAAAATGAAAAGTTGTATTGATATTAGGGCACATGAAATACGCCCAAAAGCAGTGCTTCTTAATGCTCCGGATTAGTAAAACATTATGGTGTATGCGCGAGCTTTTGAGGTGGAAGTAACATTAACGACTCGTAACGCTTTTCTTCTCACGCATCACCTCCCAAATGGGCCAGGGCCTCCTCGTTCACGAGGTTATTAGATCACACACAAATAAGGACCACAGTCGGTAGGACTCTGCTGGATGAGTGATCAGCTCGTCGCAGAGACCACTACCTGACATAACACGACATTCACAACAGACAGACATCCATGACCCCGATGGGAGTGGAACCCACAATCTCAGCAGGCGAGCGGCCGCAGACCTACTCCTCAGACCGCGCGGCCACTGGGACCGGCACTCGTAACTTAAGTTCCAAAAAATTCCCCATGCCTGCTGAATTTGGAAGAATGCGTAACGTTTAGAACGTTCTTTTCTAAGATGATAATAAAAAAAAATGGTAGCCGTACGAAAATTTTCCTTAGTTTCGGTTTTATGGCGGTTACTACAGAACCATTAGAGCTATGCAAGCGAAAATTATTAAGAAGAGAGATCATAAATATGCATACAAATCAGGTATGGATGGTGTATTTTAAGTTATGAATTGGAGCATAGATGACGATATGAATTTTAACGGTATAACAGACAATTCCAACCTACACATAATCTGTACCCTTTTATGAATTTGTGTACAAACATAAAATAAAACGAAACAATGATATGCTATATTATATATAAAATCTAAAGTCTTTTTTATTGCAGTACTTTTTACCACCGATAAAAGAATGGTTATATTGTACACAATAGACTGTAACGCGTTCCTTCCACGCATTTGTACAGACCTGCCATTAGCAGCACATAATCACTCATTTTCCTTAACAGCTTATAAAATGTCACCTATGAACCAACCAATAGCATATTATCCTATATTTCGAAAAACTTAAATATAAGATAATATAAAGAGCCAAAATAAATTTAATAATTTTATTCATACTTTCAATCAGCTCAACATGTTTCGGGCGCTAATTTCGCCCACCCTCAGGAGCACTAGACTGTGTTTATAGCTTGTGGTATGATGCACCGACGTTGCTGCCTGCTGGTGTCCATCAGGCAGCAACGTCGGTGCTTTATACCACAAGCTGTAAACGCAGTCTAGTGCTCCGGAGGATGGGCGAAATTATCGCCCGAAACATGTTGAGATGATTTAAATTATTAATAAAATTATTGTTGTTTTATCTAGTTGGCTGTTTATATAATTGTATCAATGACGCACGGTCACACAAACATCAAACGTAAAGACATTTGCAGATTAATATGTTGCATGTACGTATTAGGAATACTTCTTCATAAGGAGCTTTAGGTGTTAGATTTATGATAGCAAACAGACATAAAAGCATTGCGAAATACTGCCTCAGGCTAATATTACTGTAAACAAATATCTGTGGGACGAATAAAATTATTGGTGTTATCATTGTTATTATTACTAAATTATAGTGCCATAAGAATGCATATCTTGAGTAATCACTTTAATAAATTACCGCAAGCAAGCTTACGTCCAGAAAATCACTTGTGACTTCGCAGAATTTATCATTTGGCAAAGTAGAAGAACTGGTAATAATATTCGAGTAAAAAATAACATTTCATTAGACACTAAAAGCAGTAAGGAAATTATTGTATGAAACCTGAATGATATAACAGGTGAGAATTTTGAGTCAGGAAGCAGCAGTGAAGGAAATATCTGAAAAGAAACTTTAATTTCATGATATTTGCATTTTATCCTAGACTGACCACGCTGTCTGGCTCTAATAAAAGACAAGAGCCAGAGGGTAAGCGGATGACGACATTTCGAAGCAACTTCATGTCCTCGCCCTTAGAAGGCTATTTGTTGAATATTTATAAAAAAAAAAAAAAAAAGAAAATGAGGACATTACATTGTCCCGAAATGCCGGTATCCGATTACTCGGTGACGTAACGTTATATCCGTGACGAACCGAATGCTGAAGTACACCTCGCTCTCACGAGCGGTTTGCATAAAGACCGAGGTCTTTTTCTATCTATGAATAGTCTCTCAATGCTGATGTTCCTCAGCTCGAATGACTTCCCTTGCTCGTTAGTAATTAGTCCCTTGGTGTGAAACAGTTTTTTAAATACATGTAAAAGAAGTCAGGTATTTTTAGTAGCACATACTGTTATTGGGAAAACGTAATGAAACTTATCCGAGTAAAAACAGATGAGACAGTACCGTGGCTAGATTACGTGCCGGACGTCGGAGGATTCGTGGTCCGATTTTCGACAGAAGCAAGTTTTCTATACCTTTTGAAAAACGCCTGTACATGTCCTTAGGCCAACCCAGTCGCGTATCGAACGGAAACCATACTTTCTTCATATAGGGTAAACAGACGGAGACTTGAAGCTGAACACTCCCCTCCATCTAATGTCAAAGTGAAAAAATTGATATTTATTTCCACTCTCACTTATGAGAGTTTGCAGGTCTTGGAGAGAGACATTTCTCATGTTCATTTCGGAAATCGAAAGGCGAATTCTCATGCCTCCCAAAGAATAGTGTCCACAATATACTATCTGAATTTTACCGGCTCCAGTTGTAAACATATGGATGTTTACGGTAGACTTGCTCCTCCTGATACCACTAATACTATTACAACAGCTAACAATTTTGTAGCCACCGAGAGACAAAAATATATATTTATGAAATGACATGTTGCCTCTATAACAATTCACCCATAAATTTACAAATGAACTCACAGAATTGACAGACTACAAACGATCTGTTATTGGTTTATACGTATGAGTTTGATGATGCATGAGTTATCGACATTTTGTGTACGCCAAACAAAGGAAATTGCATTTAAAACAATTATAATGGAATATTTATTAAAGTTAACGTTCGGACAAAATCATATTAAGTGATACAGAAAAACGTTACAGAACGTGACAGACAGACAGACAGACAGTTCAGCAGATTCATGATACGTATAACGTCAGAAAATATGATATCACATTAAAAGCATTTCTGAGTGATTGAACCGAAGTGTAAAGACAATCAACAGAATAATAATAATAACAATAATGCGACGCCATTAACAGTGGTATATAATTACTAAAGCTGTGAAGGAGTTTCGACTGATTCGAATTATTAATGCAGCAATCTTTTCCAAACTTTGGTACCGACATTTGTTCATAGCGCAGAATATAGGAAAATACGTTAGGCTCGTTGTGAATCCTCGAACCTCGCTCAGAGTAGAACATATTTACCATATATTTGACAACAATATAAGCAACTAGTGTAACGTTTTAAATTAATGTTTTATATCACATGTGGCATGGTAACGGCTAAGGAAACTACTTACAATCTCATGGTTAATTCCATAAACCTCTCAGGGTCTCGGATTGTTAAGTGTGATTGTCGAATGCTAATCTATAAATATTTGGTATCTGTACCCTGCCAAATGTGGTATTGGCCTGATATTTGCCTAGTGGAACGAAAGGCTATAAAGAAGAATTTAATTCAGTAAGAGTAGGATCCAGGTTAATATTTCGAACTGAACACATCAAGAAAACATATAAGTAGAACTACCGTTTGAGCCAAGGTGGTCCGTTTTTAAAGATATTATCCATGTTTACATACAAGACCAACAGAACACAAAAGAGAGAAGGGTGAAATTTTTTTAGCTCCATCACAATGCTCTTACACTTCATATCATAATTTTAATGTTTCTTGCACTGGTAAGAATGGGAGATTTCGAGATAGAATCAGACGTGTAATAAGTTGTTCTATTATTAAGACAACTTAGCTTCCACTAGCCACTCTATTATTACTGGCAAAATCTGTATCTGTTGTTTCCAGCTGCAAATACAATTGGTTATATTTAGTTGCACCAGATTAGACATAAATCGCCGTGAGGCAGAGCAGTGTATTGTTCCTACGGCGGATGTAGCTGGGTTGCTATTATGCAATATAATACAATCCCTCTGCCAGCGCAAAAGTGACCGTTGTTAGCGGATTACATACACCTAATTGTTCGGGTAGAAATACAGCAGAGCTTCTGTGACTGCAGTAGGCACAAAAGTTGTACTTAGAATTTATACACAAGTCTGCAATATCCTGAATGTAAAAATGTGTGACTAACTGCACGAAAGTTTCGTCTTTAGAGATCAGTCAATAGATTTCCTGTTTTTATAGAGTTTAGATATTGTTATTAGGGGTGCTGCGACCTGCTAAGCTTACAAATCGCCTGCGATAGATAAACAATAAGCATGGACCAATGGTAAGACGATACAGAGAGGGCAAAGTGTGAACACACGGAGGAAACGTGCCCTAACACCACTTTAAACATTGTGCCTTTCATGACGTGAATTTTCTCATATTCCATATTTTTAAAAAACCCCAAAAATTCACTAATTACATTACAATAAAATAAGTCATAAATATACTTCATATCAGGTGTCAACTCATACATGTTTCGGCATCAAGGTGCCATCAACAGGGAGTTTCTCAGCAACAAATGTTCGTTAAGTCCAACAAGTACTTCAGGCACTATTCGCCCACACAATTCCATCACAAAAGTTCAAATTCTTTTAATGTTAAAATTCAAATTACACGTCCACATTGCTGCAATACTAAAATCACACAACGACAAGGCTCCCCTATTACACATTTATAACCAGTATATTTCCTGAGCTCTGTATATAAACATACATAGCAATGAATGTTCCAAAGACTCTCGTCCAGCTGAAGAATGTACTATCTGATAGGAAGTGTGTTTTGTGATGTTTTTATTGTACAGTAATTGGTGAATTTTATCAGTTTTTAAACATATGAACTAGCACTAATTTTCTACAGCAATTTTCACAGCGACTGACCAGGATTTGAACTATGTATTGTAGTATCCAGATTTTCATACCCATCTTCGTGACATCCTTTCAATTCCTGACCTCAACCAGTGCAATCTAATTCCAACGGTCACGCCCCGTTTCCATATCAGCTCTTCTACAACTGTAATGTCCATTTTTTCATTTCTTAGGTCCTAAATGTAATCAAAACATGTATTTCTTTCAAGAATCTGCCGCCGTTCACAACTTCAAATTCTTACTCTGAGAATGGCTGTAGTCCTCCGGCCCTACTTCAAAATTTGCGCGAGAGTTCGGATGGTGTTTATTGTGACCTGAAGCTCATATATTCCAAGACTTTTAGTTTACAGCAAAATGCTGTTCAAAACTAAGTTTAAAGAACTTGTGTGATTTAATATCTGTAGTACTGACGTCATAAATTTTAAAGATAAGATGATCTACCGATAAGCAGTAAGTAGCCAGGAATAAGAACCTTATCCGTCTCTGTTGAGAACTGCCCTCTTCTGGGTTATTACGCAACGATTAGTGGTAATTTCGTACCGAAATTTCGGGACAACCTATCGGTCCCATCCTTTCCCTTTTTTGTGTTCTTGATCCCTGAAGATGGGACCGATAAGTTGTCCCGAAATGGTAAGAAAATGACCTCTATTCGCCGCGTAACAACCCAGAAGAACGCAGTTCCCATCTACTTAGTAGTGGAAGCCTGAAATCACACGTGTATTTGCTTTGTTCCAATCGCATTTCAAGGAATATTTTACGAGATGTAACCAAGGTAAACTTTCAGTAAGCAAAACGTTTTGCTGACGTCAGAAACAAAAACCAGTCCTAAAAGTTTTGATGTGTAAAGGCTAAAATGTTTGTGCAAACGAAATACAGTAGTTATATCGTTGAGCACACGTTGTATGCATACATATAATCATTTTTAATAATTCTGCTATTAAAAAGTGAAATCATTTTCAGAATTTAGTCTTCTGAGAAGAGGTACGTTCAGTTATGCCAGCACTCAGAAAGACTAGCCAACAAATCTGAATATTTAAAAGAAGAATAAGAAAATCAATACAGCAGAGAGTTGACAAATCATTTTAAAACCATTAAATTTTCAAAACTGCTACTACACATTCTACCGTAAAATTCGACAGCATATTTTTAAACAAATGTTTATATTTTAAATGAATTGTTTATAATTCAAACTGAACAAGATTATTGTAATCTATAACGCCTTGAAACTTGTTCAAATCAGCGTTAAATGAAATACACAAATTTAATAAACAGTTTATTAGATACGTTTAAATTAGCTGTTCTTCGAAAACGGAAACGATTGTAACACTCTGAGCTTTAAATATTTTCATAATTTTGCCGGCATAGCTCCTGCATTAGTGGCATAAAACATTTGCAGAATTCTCCATTACTACTTGAACTTAAGCTGCTAACCGTGTAAATTGAGCCTATTTGGAACATGAGGCCTTTCTGTCTTTGTTTCGAGTTTAGTCGAGGTCATTTAGAGAGGTCCATACAGCTCCTGATAATTTTGTGTTGGGGTGTGTTTATGATGATGTGAATATAAATGAGTCTTTTTGGTGGTGCGCACGTGTGTGACTCAGTTAATTGCGCTGGAACTGCGTCCTTCTTCACACATGATCATCATTCGTTAAAACTTCGCTGTACGCCTGAGAGTTCTCCTGAATGCAAGAGCTAGATAAAAGAATAAGTATTTATAAAGAAATTTTAGTTTTCAGAAAGAACCTTCCAATTACATTTTAATAACTCTTAAGCAGTAAAATCTCCGTCGGCGAAATACTAATTATTACCTAATTACAACATTTTTACGTAGCTTTAGGTCTGAGAGATTAGCCTATCATAAATTTCAGTAGAAGAGTATGTGCTACTTCCAAAATCACTAAGTTTTGAACAAGTGGGTCCCCATGTTATGTCGACTGCCACTTTTACCACTTATTTTTTGAAATTCGAAACTAGGCAAAGGGACGCATCAACGAAAAAATTTAAAATGACACATTTTAACTTCTGTGGTGGTTTAAATAATTTAAGGGACAAAAATAGAAATGTTCAGTGCAGAATATTTTGGAAATAATGGTGACGAAACTGGAAACGACGCAAAGAAAACCCCACTTTTTTTAAGCTCATGGTTCCGTGCATCGTAATTCAATGTTAATAAAAATCCAACCAGATGCAACAGTATGCAGATATTTATTTACTGCAAAGTCACTCTACATGTTTCGGGTTTCACAGCACCCATCATTAGGAGTACCAAAGCTGTAATCGCAGCCTCCGGTACAGGTCATAATGTCGGTGCAGCTACTTCCCTCCAACGTGGCCTAATCAGGTCACGTTGGAGGGAAGTAGAGTGACACATGTAGAGTGACTTTGCAGTAAATAAATATCTGCATACTCTTGCATCTGGTTGGATTTTTATTAACATTAAAAACCCACGTTTAGAGGCAACTGAAGATTGTTAGCTAAATACGTCGTATAGAGATTTTCTAAAATATTTACGGCTGGCATCAAGTGTCCTGAGGGAGTTACCGCTGCAGTGTCGCTGTTAACTGAGTGGTTTATGTAATGGGTAGGGACATCACGCCTGATTGACACAGCTGGTAGCTCAACGGAGAGGAGGATGGATAATAAATTAGAAAAGATGTGAAACAATTTAACTAGCCTAAATTCAGATACTATTCCAGCATTCCAATGGAGTTACTGCATAAAACTACACAAATATTCCGACAAGAAGACATCTTAAAAACCACAGTTGTAAGTATAATTTGGAACTAAGAAAATTTCTTAGAAATCGTGTTTATAAACGGTAAAAATTGGTACTATCTTCTACATCCGGTAAGGGGATATTAAAAATAAGCAGGACAATAATAATTTCAATTTTAATAAAAATATAATTTTCAGGGGCCAGACTAATAAAAAATGGCCCAAGAACAACTACAAAAATTTATTCTCCTGGACATGTCTACGTGACAGATATACGTACATAGAAATTCACTAATCTGAATGTTAAAACCTCCGCTTCCTAAAAGTAGCATGTGTACTCCCTTTATGTCTACCATTTACCTACTCTGCAGAAACCACAAAAGTCCTGTACTGCTTACTGGGGTGTTGCGTGGAATTTTAGAGAGAAATGAGACAGTGAATAGCGACCCGGATTTCATGCCGCTATAAAACCTTAAGTTCTGCGAAAGAGAAGCTAGTAAAGCAACTTTATGAAAATCACAAATTCTAATTTATATGTCTGTTATAAAAAAAGAAGTGACGTATACAACTTCGCAGAAATCCAACACAAGTTCTACGTTACGTATTAAAGTGACATGAAGCTTCTCTTTGCACTACACCTGTGAAATTGAATTAAACTGCACCTTGTAGGTCTGTTATTATTATGTATCACTCTAACTGAAGTGTAAATACAAAACAAAACTCTATGAAGTTTTACTTTATATTGGACTATTTCCAGATGGCGTTAAGAACGTACCTGTTTTAAGCAGATACGTCACAACTGACATCATCGTCTGAGAGTGACGTAAAAGTTTTCGAAATAAATTAATTGCGTTTCATTTCGAAGCAATGTTTCGCATTTTAATCACACGAGTTTCAGAATGTCTTTAAAAATTTATATTCATGTTTTCAATGATTATTAAATTGCTTAATTCAGATTGACTTGTTTACAATGTTTTGACCTAGAACATAATAGAAGGGCACAAACTATACCTCTGAAAGCCCTCCCAGAGGACTGCAACAACTATCACTGACTATAATTTAGTTATTAAATTAAGGAAAAATATTCTACTAGCTTTAGGTTTTCCAATACAGTCTGAGATTAAAATACACTTACAGCAACTCCATAATCTCTTTGGTACAGAAACGTGCTGTTGAAATTTGGCCTATCACGCTAAAAAAAAAAAGGTACGGAAGTTCATATGAAAATAGATTCCTAAAATGAAACGTTAGTCAGTAGATATTTCCCAGATTAACAGCTAATTCAGGTGTCTGAACGACGAGTAAAGAGACATTTCGAGAACAATTTCTGTTCTAATCATCAGGAAACCGAATAACTGGGATGTCAGTACAGATAAAGTAACTGGGATGTCAGTACAGATAAAGTTACCCGAAACGAAATATTTTACCATAGCGGATGAACCCACATGGCTCTTTGTGTTAAGAATTAAGTAACTGGCAAAGGTACAGCTTATATTCGTGTCTAAATATATTATGTTGATACAGAAATTTTAAGATGGGCGAGACCTGATCCACGGATTAATAAAGTGTATTTTAAATAAGTGATTTAACGGACATTAGAAAACGATGTATCTTTTAAAAATGAATGCAGAACATAAACAATTGAAAAGTGAGAATTATATTACACTTAATCAAAACGATATTAGAAGAAGGGTAGTTCGGTGAATTTGATAAACTAAGAATTTTAAGGAGGAACGCATTCTTTTGAAGGTTTGATAGTCTACTCCTGATGGCAAGATCAGTGACATTGAGTCATTTTACTCGCATCAGTAATTGAAACTACATTAAAAAATACGAAATACTAAAAAATTCGTGGAGTAGTAGTAGACACCCGTAGTATTCATTAAACAGCGATGTTTATTAATATCGATTTTGAAACTAAATGCGTCACGTGCATAGAGTTTAGCTCACCCTTACTCATTTGAAAAATATGAACTACATCTTAAACGCTCTTGTGCCGCTGCTTTATAAGTATTTCAAAATCCGTTCTTACCTGCAGAAAACACATAATATCTCCATTGCAATCACTCGACAAATCATTAAATCATTTTTACAGGTAAAAAGTTACATTTTTCCTTAGAAGAAAATAAATTTCACAAAATAATTCTGTTAGTAAAATAGTACTTTTAAAGTTAAAATGAAAGATACGCGTATCTACAGCTACCTACAAAGGTTAGATATATATCTATCACGTTAAAATTATGTAAAGATAAGGTTTTCCCTTAACAGGATATAGAAACCCCGATGGGAAAAAAGGTATAGCTCTTCACGTTCTTTACCCTCGGCGCTAAATGAGGGTGAGTGGCCAAAGCCACGCCCCGGCCGGTTTATCTTAGGCAAAGAGACCTGTTACACATTTTGCAGGAGGCTGGGTGGGCCCAGAATTTGTCTCGAGGAACGCGGAAAATATCTCCCTACAGAGATTCGATCCCCTTACCGTCCATCCCGTAGCCAGTAGCTATACCGGCCAGGATAACGTCCAGACCCCAGCCTGTTATAAACAGGCTAATATACTTTTACACGTTCAGTCAAATATCTTTTGAAATGGAAATACTATGTCAACTACTGCAGGCAAACCTACCCACCATGCAAAGCATACATTAAAATTACTGCTACCAATATTATAAGCTCATGCTTGTTTTCCAATTATAAAAAACTGAATTGAATGGAGAGTGAAAATGCAACTTAAAATTACTTTTATGTTTTCACATTTGTTTACTAATAAATCATGCATCCCCTCATACCCACATTCAACATTCAATTTAAAAAGCGTGAAATATATTCACACAAACATCCGTGGCCCTTAAATCCATATTTAGAAGATGTTATAAATGTTTTCCTGTACCCGTCGTGAAGGCACAAAAAGGGAGAAAAGGCACAGTTCTACACATTCATAATCTTGGTAGTAGATATCAATTAGTGGTAAAAATCACATCCTGACTGATATATCTACAAGGAAAAATTTCTCGCTGTCCTTTGAACATAAGTTCTGGTGGGACGCAGAAGAGATCTTGACGTTTTAAAGAGAAGAATAATATCCTGCCTCTACCCGGAATCGATAACTGGATAGCCCAGAGCTTAGTCTATTCATTCTAACAACACTGCTACCCCAGTTTTCAACACATATATTTCTACACATTACCTTAACAAATTTTTGTGTGTTCTGTATGTCAGACATAACAAGGCCAAAAAGGCACATATTTTCTTAAAATTAAAATTAGCCATTCCGCCGATTAGTCTCTTTTTGCCTTAAATGTCTTCTTTCAAACCGGTCGCTGTCTCAAGCAAATTCCCCTGAGCCGAGTTCTTCACAGAAGATCAAATGCACAAACGGTGGTTTTAGATCGTATCTGGGAGATCTCGGAATTTAAACTCTGCTTAACGATCGGTCATGACGACGCGTTTTTAGGGTTTTGTCAGTCACTCTTGACAACTACAGGCCTACCGTTCGAACATGCAGATATAAGCAAGATGTGTTAGCAATAATGCGCTCCTGGCTCGCCAGCATATTTACCTCCATTCATGACAGCAGAGCTGCTACTTTTCAACCGTTCTGGTTTGGCAATATATAAGACACCATATGGCTTTCAATATGCCCTCCAATTTATAGTCCCTGACTAATGTACTTATTCTACCATATTTTCTTTAAGCCACTGTTAAAACGCGATCACGTAAAACAAAACAATCAACATTCTTTCCACATAACTGCATGTGTTATTTTCTGCTTGCAATTTGTTTGAAGATTATTAAACCTCAAGTAAAATTACGTGAGGTTTGAGGTTTGAGGTTCCAACTGCAGTGAGTATTAAATTTGTGGCCTTATTATAACTTATGACGTGTAATTTGATAAAGAGGAGGCAATGTTTCGGAGAAGTCTGCTGTCTACACATTTACGTTTAGTTCTCAGAGAAGTTGAAAGAGACTTCTGGCTTCGCCTTCATACATAAAGTTTGAGGGAGGCATTTCTTCACCTACATTGACATCCCGCCAGGTTATTGCAGCACATATGACTGCAATCTGAGTCAGTAAAGTGTATGATAATAGCTATACGTTGTCAATTTTCGCGTAACGAGCAATTGTGTAATATAATTCTAAAAGGTGTACGTCAGCACAACTACTATATTACTCAAAGCAATTATACAGACTACATGTTTCGACTATAGATTAGTCATCTTCAGGTCTATTTTTGTCAACTGAGTCACAAGATAAAATGGACACTTTGGGATCCCATCGTGTTTACATCCATTGAATACAAAAAATTAAATCTCAAAGGGTGTGATGTGCAAATTGTGTTTACAACAGTGGGATACATAAAATTGTATTATTGTCTCCTAAAATGTGTTACACAAATTGTGTTATAGAAAGTTAAAATATACAGAAATCTTAAAACGGTATACGGGATATATACTATCCCATAGCTCCAAAAACAACCAGACTGTAACGGAACTTATATTTGTAAAACAGTGAACAAAAATATACCATTTTAAGATTTTTATATATTTTAACTTTCTATAACAGAATTTGTATAACACATTTTACGAGACAATGGTCCAATTTTATGTATCCCACTGTTGTAAACACAATTTGCACGTCACACCCTTTGAGACAAATGATTTAATTTTATGTATTCCATGGATGTAAACATGATGGGATCCCAAAGTGTGCATAGCATCTTGCGACTCAAATGACAAAAACAGTCCTGAATTTGACAAATCTATAGTCGAAACATGTAGTCTGTATAATTACCTTGAGTAATAAAATGGTTTTGCTGACATACACTTTTTAATATTATATTACGTTTATAAGCATATCGTGATACTTCCATCAAATTTGCGAGCAATGGTGTACTGGCATAAAAATGATAAATTTTAGATTTTGTCTGTTAAACCTTAAGTCAGTTTTATGCCATTAGACATACACGTTACTTGGTAAATTCACTACATTTGAAACTATAAAGACGCACACCACACGGTATTCCTATGACTATCCTTAAACCCACCGATCATTGCCAAATACGAAGCGTACATATGGAGAGACAAGGACACTTTTACCCGTGCCATTATCTTGGAGGGTGGATGCCGGGCTCTCAAGCGTAGGATCTGGTACTATCCAAGCTAATTCGTGTGGGATCTGTGTTTGTAAAAACCGGAATTGGGATAGATTTCTCTCCGCGTTTTTTTATTTTCTCTGCTAGTATCCTCCTGTGAAAGCTTCGTATTCATTTGATTATATATTAGTGATATGGAACAATCCTAGCAATTGACAGCACCGTAAAATAACAATTAGAAATAAAAATGTCAACAACACTCCACCATTGAAACTACAAGAAACAACACAAAAATAAGAACTTGACACTCAAACAATGAAGACTATAAATAAAAAAGAGACAAAAATATTTTGAAATTTTAATGACATCGTCGCGCTATAATTAATTCAAACACTGTAAATAGTGAGAGAGAAAAGCCACAATAATTCACAACTAAAACCCTGTTCAACGATAACAAAATGCACCAGTTTTAGTAATTATATGAATATTACCTCTAGGTTATTATTTTTCAAGGTTTTATAATATTTTACATTGTAATGCGATATTTGAGAAGCCACGCCTCAGGATGGCAGAAATTCCCACAATACGTAGCGAAGTTAGGTACATGTCCTTTTGCAACACAGCATAAGAAATTTTACACCATTAGGACGGAAATATCCACGCTATGAATTGTACTAAACGTTTGCACATTTAAAATCCGTGACAAATGTAACATTCGTATATTTTCTAAAACCTGCGTCATGTTCCTACAAGCACTGAGGGGCTTGACAACAATACAACACAACAATAATTCGTAAGTTGGTAGAGTTCGAAGTAGACTTCGTGCAAATTGGTACAATATTAGACCGAAACAAAACTAAATAAGCAAAACAAATTTTAGTATAGACATTCCATACCAGATGGACTACATTCCCCAACATTATGAAGTTCAAACAATATCTTCATTTTTAAGTTACAATAAGAACACTTAGTTTCTAAACCCAATACATCATCAGTATAGCAATTTACAAAATAGTGTATAAATCGCCGCTTATCCTTAACAGTTAATTTTAATCCTTCTTATTTAATTGAATTTTCGTACTTCATATTGAAACTTATTCTTTAAGTTACGCACGTTTTTATAATTATAACAGGTATCCATTATTGAAATATTACAATATTAAAATATTGTAAAATTAAAATATTTTAATATGCATCAATATTCAGAATCGACGCATATATTTTCCTGTTACAGTTTTGTAAATACGATATTGTTTGCCTCAAATGGTGTTTAAAATTATATTATATTGAATAAACAGTTACCCACCAAAAGAATACATTTATTATTGCGTCTCAATATCTGGTAACTTATTTGGATAATAAAACTTTTGAACGGAATCTGCTTCTTTGGCCTGCGTTCATTTTTGCAACTTACAGTAAAAAGAAGGCCCCAGAATGTGTGATCTTCATTTATTTATCTACCAAACCTTTACACATATTAGGGAATAAGCAGGAAGGCAAAACTACTGTATAAATATCTGCACGTACGGCAGATATAAGTTACGCGAAATGCAATATAAATGCACTACTTTCAGATCTGCTACATAAAACACTTTTATTTTAAAGAAAATGCTTTCCCGCAAGCTCTTCGTAGGTAAATTATTTGTTTAAAACAAGAGGATTTCAATAAAACTTTTAATACATTGCAATTGAAACCCTCACTGCAATGTTAGCCAAGCTGCAGTAAAATATTTTCCCTTCCGTAAATTTACATGAACAATACCCCGTAATCAGAAGGTTCAAAATGTTATTCCTACATTTATAGAACTTCTACACAGCAAGCAAAGGAATGTGTACACATATTTAGATTCTTTAATTAAACTATATTAAATTGCGGACTAACAGTTCTCGTAGTATGTATGACGACGGAGTTTTCCTGACCTTACCCAACCTCCTATTCAACTATATAAATACAACGTGTCAGTCAAAACACAACACTTTGTTTTATATACAATAAAAATTGTGTATTTTCAGGGCGACATGTTTCGACATTTGTTAGGTCATCTTCAGGCCCTCTGAGAAAACAGATCCAAGAGCTATTTATATTTCAATGCATTGTGGGATCCCACAATATATTGAAATATAAATAGCTCTTGGTTCTGTTTTCTCAGAGGGCCTGAAGATGACATAATAAAGGTCGAAACATGTCGTCCTGACAATAAATTTTTTATTGTACATAAAATAAAGTGTTGTGTTATTGAATAATAAATTGTATTTATATGTTATAACACTTCGGGATGGAAAACCTTAGACTCCTATTCAACGTTTACAGGGACCGTTTCCTCGGGCATAAAGCGGCCAGAGCATAAACCTGACAACTCGCCTCCATTTGGCACCGATGTGAGTGGTTGTCCTTCCACTTCATGGTCTGAACAGGGACAAATTTACCTTATGCCGACCGAGTCTGCGCACCTTAGAGGTCTTATATACAATGTGCCACGGCAACTACATTTAATAACCGTTAACATTGTGCGCAGTAGGCCGAATGAATAAGCTTTAAAAAATCGTATTCAGAGAAAGCTTAAAAATTTGACGTAACTTAAAGTGTGGATTTTGAGGTTTTCAAAGACATCTTCGTAAAAGTTATGGTCTTTAGGCTTACGCTGTCGTGTTTACTGGTAATTTGTTCCAGGAATATTGATAAAAAAAATTACATATCACCGAAGAGCCATATTCCAGAAAACTGTAGCAGAAATTTTCTGTTAAAATCACTTACACAGTAACAAGAACGTTTATCAATGTTAACTAAGTCTAACAACTTACCTTATTCTCAAAATTTTCGGTGTCTCATCTTTATCTTTTGTGTTCGAATTTTGCCTCGGATCACAATGATTCTTTTTAACCAGAAATTTGTGCGTGTTTATTTTCTCTATACACAATAGACGGTACACCCAACTCAACCTCCTTGAATTATCAAAGTAATAATGTCAATTGATGGTTACCATGAAAAATTCACGTTGATATTTATATATCCCTAGATGTTTCCTCCCTTCTTTCCAAAAACTCTGATCTGTACCATATTATCATACAATGGACTATTTTCAGTACGTTAAAACGGATTTCGCAAACATTTCCTTATATTTAACTCACAAATGACTTCTCGTGGAAAAGTCTGAATTCTGTGAAACCCTTACTGATGTTTCGACTTCGTTCGAATTTCTTGTATAACGAAACGTATGTTGTAAAGCAAACATGATAATTATCCAATAACATAACAGGACATCTTATTAGGTCCGACGAAAAGTTTTCTCTTCTCGTAAATTCAAGCTATTTATGGTGCATTGTTAGTGCAATGTTATCATACACTTAAACTCATTCCCTACAATTTTCTAGAACTCTAAATAAAAGCTTCTTTTTGCATTTGTCTTGGTACCTAATTAAAGGAATAATTGGAAATAAGTGTCTGAGAATCAAGTAACATATACAGGGACAGGACTTGATCAGTTTCACCAGAATGAAAGTCAGGGATGTAGTAGTTTCTTAAACAACAAAAAGTAAACTTCAGTTATGTTACAGTGGAGAAAAATAAGAAATACAGTCCACAAAACCAAAGCTACGCTAACATTACCAAAAAAATTGCACAAAAGAGTAACCTAACTTTTTGTTTAATCTCTCAACACGAAATTATAAAAATCATTGTAGTTGATCAGTAATTCAGGATACATATTTTTAAATGTACAGTTCTTTGATGATTAATTTTAAATACGTGAAACAAAATACAAAATTCCGAAGCACTGTAGTTTCACTAAAATCTGTTTTTTTAAGTCACGAAGATGCAGTCGATTTTTTCCATAGAATGCAACAAACCGACGTTACTTGTCCCAGCCACTCTACAGTACAACTCCTTCCTCTTAAGAAGTAGTAGGGACAGTCTTCTCCAAAGAGCACACAGAAATTTTAAAATAAATTCACATCTATAGCTGCTGTTCACATAGGTTGCCGCTCCATTTATGGATGCACGATTGGACAATTTTACTAGATGCCCGTATATGTTACATAATGTTGCACCATACTTGTAGACTGTATAATAATATAATCAGTCCTAGTTGCAGCAATGATAATTTTAATCAGGTCAACATGTTTCGGGCGACAATTTCGTCCATCATCAGGAGCACTAGACTGTGTTTACAACTTGTGGTATAAAGCACCGACGATGCTGCTTGCAGGTGGTCACCAGCAGGCAGCATCGTCTGTGCTTTATACCACAAGCTGTAAACACAGTCTAGTGCTCCTGAGGATTGGCGAAATTATCTCCCGAAACATGTTGAGCTGATTGAAATTGTTAATAAAATTATTATTGTTGCATCTAGTCGGCTGTTTATATTATTGTATCGATGAAGCACTGTCACACAAACATCAAATTTGTAGACCGTATCTCTTCCCACAGTAATGACTAAATGACTGCCACTGACTGCAGCACCTTTGGTTTTCGTATCTGTGACTGTAAGAATGACTTGCTGCATGGAAACAGAATAACGATAGAATTTAAAATAATTTTTTTCACGTGGAAGTAAGTTTATGCACCTATGTTCCGAGTCCACATGTCTGAAAATCACCAAGTGTCCTGCGGTATGAACTCTGACCTTGGAGTTGAGGTGTGCAAAATCTTTCCGTATTAGAAAGCCATAAGGTCTTTGTCATGGATCACACAGTTAGTAGCCGATCTCTAATCATGGAGGCAAGGATTCGATCCTAGGAAACGCCGTTTGGGATTAATGGTAATCAAATTAACACTGCTACAGATCTTTCTCCAGAGTATTTAATTTTTTTCTAGTTAGTATCATTCCATCGAAATCTTATAAACGGTACCTTCTAAGTCGACGAGCCACGTCAGTTTGAATTTGCGGTCAGTTATTTTAGATATTTCCTGTAAACAACGTTTCAAGGAACTGCTTCGCCCGCAACAACAAAGAATTGTTTTGCAGGAGGAAATAAGTCGCCAAAACATTTTATTTTGATCCGAGTTCATCCTCCGAAATTTTGTAACTAATGATTAATTCCTCGAAATTATTTACACTACCACTCTTTAAAAGTATCAAATTTAGCTGACGAAAATTGAATTCAATAATCAAAATGAAACCTCAGTAATGTTACAAAAGTGTTTTCCTCCCCGTGTACTGATTTTAAACCTTTATAAGGCGTGGAAAAATTATTCAATTTATCGCGTAACGTCAAATAATAGGGCAGTTAACCCACTGTATATTGCTATATTTCGTTTGATTCTTTGAACAATCAGCGACAGTTGCCTTGACTGACATGCAGTAGGCCTACCGGTATGTGCGACATACACAATGAAATATGCTTCGTAAAGTGCTAAAATGCTTGATGTTATTGGTGGATACAACGAAGGCATTATGATCTGCGGGTACCGATCCCGGTGGTTGAGCAGCCTAAGGCGTGGGCCTGCTTCCGCTTGCTTCCTGGGATTATTAGTTAGAATCCCGAGGGCGGCATGTATGTGTGCCTCTTGTAAGTTTTAGGTGTTGTCAGGTAGAGAGGCTCTGCGACGGACCGATCACTCGTCCAGAGAATTCCTACCGAGTTTGGTGTGTCTGAGTGTGATAACGAAACCTCAACAATGAGGATGTATAGGCCTACTAGCGCTGTCAAGGTATGAAAAACTATGTTCGGTTGGGCACTTTATCAAAAGGACAGCACTTTTTGTAACGCGTAATAAATAAGACTGCTTGAAATCTGGGCTCGCTGATTCTAGTATAACTCCGGACAGTGATGTATCGTGTGTCAGCTTTCCCTGTGTTCGTTTGTGTTTGTAGTTAAAAGAATTTGTAACAGACATTGGTAAAAAAAAAAAGTCTATCAAATCACAAATGATATGAAATTTTAAAATTGGATTTTATCTTGACGAAAGTGGAGCACATAAATACTTTTACTGACTAAAAACTACGTAATGTAATATTATATTACACAGTGCGTTAATAGACTTTAAAAAATAGTTAATTTTTTGTATATGGAAATTTTATGTATATTGGCAAAAATATGAGCACGTTCGCTTTTTCCATGTCCATCACTGAATTAACGGCAGCGATCTAAAATTCTGTTTAAATTACTCAAAGCAATTCATTTGTTTTAAAATGAAATGCCTGATTATTTCTCACTCAGTTAACAATAAGTAAACATACAGACATCGTATTTAAGTGTAGTTCACGGACATAAAGAACGGTTCTTCCGAAACTCTCTACTTGCTGTGCTATTTATTGCTAAAAAATAATTAGTGCATTAAAATGCAAAATGGATAAATATCTGTGGCAGTAGCGGTCTCTGTGTCATTGGTTATTTTTCAGTTACATCTAACTTAGTTAATATTCCCACATTTATCATTTATGTAAGGTTTAGAACACAGCAAGTGGTGCTGAATGCTGTTCCTTAGACCCACTCCGAAAAGCACTTTAGGATAAACTTCAAGTTTCTAGCATGATGTTCTATATATATTCATAAGGAAGCTCTCTTCTAAAGTGGTCTACCTCCGCAAGCCTACATATGCTTCCGCATTTTCAAGACTGATTGAATTGAGAGCACTTGTGTACGACAGCTTAGCGATTCAAAACACGGCGTTCTACCCGCCTCCCCTACCCCCTCCAAATCCCATTCTAAGTATTTGAACGCCTCCTTTGTACTTTCATTATCAAGAACACAAAATCCTACTTGCTCGATTTTACTTTCATGAGGGGTGACAGGAGGGCTGTTAGGCACTGATGCAAGCAGCCAAACTCTCAAGATCGTTGTCTCGGAATTCAACATATATTTAAGAAGACGTTAACATCACAATTCACAATGTGACAAACTTCGGCTTCCTTAGGAAATATGCGTTCAAGGCAAGTGAATCTTGTCAGACGGGGCAGGTATAATGTCCTTGCCAGCTTTACGGAAAATTCATTAAATTGTTAAAACGTTAACAATAGTTATAGCAGCGCTACATAACCTCAATAATTAAACGAGCTTAAAGCGCACTTAAAACGGAAAGCAACAGGACAAACATAATTAAAGCACAGGACTATTTTTCATATAAATTCAAGTAGAGTTTTATGTTTTGTTGATCGTGCATCCCTTTATAATTTTGTAAATAAAGCCAATTTGGTGCACAATTTTTTCAGTGTGTTAATTTCTTTTCTCTGCATGTTTCGGGCGACTATGTGCCCATCGTCAGGAGAAACAACTGTATTTGTGCGACACTTGGTACTTGTTATTCTCTATGGATAACTGTCTGGTATGCATATCAGACAGAATAACAAGTACCAAGTGTCGCATAAATACAGTTGTTTCTCCTGATGATGGGCACATAGTCACCCGAAAACATATAGAGAAAAGAAATAAACATACTAAGAAAACTTTTGCACCATGTTGGCTTTAATTACAAGATCAAGAAGAGTTTCTAAACAGCCATCATTCGAGGTTTATAAAATATATCATAATGGTGTACACACTACATGAAGTATTTTGCTATTTTTTAAAATTCTTAACATATTCGACACTTGGGTATACCTTTATTTCGTCGAATATAAGATGCCATCAACTGAAAGAGGTACTTTTAACTTATAAACAGAATTTCAGGGAAAAATAGCGCTACAGGTTTTAAAGCATATCCTGAATTAGTAGAAGAAATACTTAAAGTACAGTAGGAAATGGGGATTTTCAAACATAGCAAAAATTAAACAAATTTATCTACTGCCGGTCTTTCTGTAACAATAAAAATAAAGTTAAAAATAACAATAACTGTAACAATAAAGTAAATTGCGCTATAGCTTAAAAAATTATCGCCATAAATAGATGAAGCTGCACTCAAAATGGCAGTACTTATATATCTAACTTTCTACTAATTACAACTAGCTGCGTGGAGACGTATTCTTTTTCAGAAGAGCGCAGTCGCTCATCTATACAAACAATTCCCTCATTCCAAGGCACCCTAAATTTCATTTATTCCTTGTAAAGCTCCACCACCTGGGCTCTATTCTGAACCAGTTAAACTCACGGAGAATCTTGAAGATTTATTTGGTAACATCTTACAGCACATGCCTCATTGTTCTTAGCTGTCCCACGGTTTAAGACAACCATATTTAACTAACCTCATTTCCTTGAGAATTTGAAGTGTCACACCTATTGTGTTATTCATCCAATATTTATTTAATTTTACATAAATATATTGTTATTTTTCCCTTTAAAATGACAGAGTCCATGTAAAATTTGAAGAAAATCTTTATTTCCAAACCCTACCACAAATACTTGCTTCAGAGATTATTAATTCGATTTGATATTATTTTGTGAACCAGCCATGAATCATAGGTGTTCTTCGGGTGAAGTAATAAAACGCATTTCTTCTATCGATACATCAAGCATGACAAATTTATCACACGGAAAGCTTTTATCCACAGCGAGAGATACAGTGCTGTAGACAGCGACTAAAGGAATTTAATGTATTTCTCAACAAAAATCAAGAAATGTAGGGGAAATACATAATTAATAATTGATAAATTCTTTATAAGTTTATTATTTTGCCCAAATCTATATTTATTAATATGTAGCCATGACCTGTTAAACCATTTACTCAGTATTTTAATTATTACAGCTCAAGTCGTCTGGTTAAACAGAAGTTTCTACTGTATAATGAAAAGCGACCCGACGTCAAAATCTTGACGTCTGATACAGCTAGCTGTCTCCCACACATAATAACCACATTTTAAATGTAAATAAAATCGGCACTGCCGGGTATCCTCTACTTAAAAAAAAAGAACATTCTGAGAAAAAAATATTATTTTGGCTAAGAAACCAATTATATGTTCTCTGTGTAATAAAATACCAAGCACATCGAACTTATATTTGTTAGACTGGATGCCTTTTCCATGGTAAAATCTCTAAAGTAATTTCAATACAATATTTCTCTCTTTTAATAATGTAAGAGGAAAATTAAATGATGTGTAAGACCAACTAGATGCAACAAATTATGGTTTATTAATAATCCATTAGCTCAACATGTTTCAGCCATCATTATGCCCACCTTCAGGAGCGCTAAACCTTATGTGACTGCACATGGTTTTCAGCACTAGATGTGCTGACTGGAGTCTTGGGAAGCAGGATAGCAGGCAGTGTGCACGCAGTGCACACTGCCTGCTATCCCATCCTCAGGAGCGCTAGGCCGTATGTTACTGCATATGGTTTTCAGCACTTGATGTGTTGGTTGGACTCTTGGGAAGCCGGGAAGCAGGCCGTGTGCACACAGTGCACACGGCCTGCTTCCCAAGACTCCAGTCAGCACATCTAGTGCTGAAAACCATATGCAGTAACATACGGTTTAGCGCTCCTGAAGATGGGCATAATGATGGCTGAAACACGTTGAGCTAATGAATTATTAATAAACCATAATTTGTTTGCTCTAGTTGGTCTCACACGTCATTTCATAATAAGGGTGCACGGTCACACGAACATAAAAAATGTAAGAGCAAACTTTTTGCTGCATATACTACCGCCCTTAACATACAGAAACTACGAATTTTGAGGATAGAATTTGTTTGTTTCTTCCGACTTTCAAAGTGAATCATTTATTATTTCGCTATACACCACTCAATGACTGTTCTTGGCAAAATAGAAGCAGAGTGCTTTATACACGGCCGAAATAGCAATGTGTGTATTTGTTAATTCAATTAACTCTTCGGATACATAAAACAATCTGAGAAGTTTATTAATGTAACAAACAAAATAAATCACTTTTATGTAAAAGTTGTAGGCATATTTAGTTTAAAGCTCTCGTTACGGAAAGAATTCTCTACAAAATCAATTCCGCTTTGTGCAAGTTTTTAAAAATATTTCTTTCACATAATTCTCAAATACATAACAATGCCTAACAATAACAGTTACAACTTTTAAATTCACAAATAGAATAATTTTTACAATTTCTATGATTGAAATTATTGTTTTTCCTGGTTTAGAAATTTTAATATAATAAATTCTAGTATTCCATTTAAAAATATGTTGTGGCAGAACAAAGAATTTTGTGACACATCTATCTTCAAACTTGAATTGTTATTATAAAAAACATGTAACACAATTTATCCTTTATTAACTTCTTTAAAAGTATTTCAGTCATAAGCCACTCCTTCATTCTTGTATGCATTTAAGTCTCAATGTAGTGTTTCGCCACTCAGTCACAAATATTCCTAAAAGCCTTGTTTTAATCTCTTCTTTCATATTATCATTTCCATATTTCTACCTAGATTCACGTGGAGATTTTAACAAGATTATGTTTTGTCACGTTAAAAAAATTTCCACTGCCAGATACCTGTCCTCAATATGCTAAATTTAATTCTATGTCCTTTAAAATAAACAGCATATTTTGGCCATTCTCCTCCGACCCTGTTTAAAACTATAAATCTAACTGCGTCATTTATAAAAGAGTCCTATAAAAAATATCTTATTTAGTCAGCGAGTTGTGTCTCCTCTTGTGTCTCCCCTTCTTTAACTGAAAAAAGGACTAGACAAACAATACAAAATTAATAACGAATTTAATATCAGCGTTAGTATCCTACATTCGCTGTTACGTCTCTAATCTGGAGTCCAGACGTTTTTCTCGCCAGTACTGTATAGCACTTCAGTGTCTTCAGTCGGACCAAATATAACTTACGCAGAATTATATTAGTCAGTTGTAATTCTGTGATAATTATGCAGACTTATATTCGGTTGTTAAATGTACCGCGTTCTCTTACCTCTGGGCAAGGCGATGGGGACTTGGAGGTAATCGCTCACCTCCACTAAACCCGAAGTTAAGGTGTGAAGCTATGGTTTTACACACAAAACCTAAATGGCGTGACTCCCAATTAATCAAAAGGAAACAATTTTCTTTATCTATAATAATTCAGACCGATCCCGGTAGCCGCGTGCTCAAAGGTGTGCGCATGGGGCTTTTCGTTGCCTGGAATTTTGGGTCGAGTTCCGCCGAGGACATGAATAACTCTCTCTTGTGACTGTTGTTTGTAGTCAGTTGTAGATCTCTGTGTCGGGCTGATCACTCGTCCAGAGGTCTCTACCAAGAACGGCGTATCTGAGTGTGCTCGTAAAGCCTCGACAAGATGGGTGGGTTGGATTTGGATACCAAGAGTTTGAATTCAACAACAAATGGAATTCCGTAATTAGGTGAAAAATCTACTAGCTCCTGAAGAGGGACTCTATCTATGAAGTTATTTAAATAAAAGCGAAATTTTTAATAAATTGGAGTTAAATTTGCATCACACATTGTATAATGCAAGACATATCCCTTTAATTTGTTTATTCGTTAAATCAGTGAACTGAAATACGTTCTAGATATGAGTAATACAAATGTCAGCTAATTAGCAGAATATGTAGTTTGAAACAAATAAGAACCCATTTGCTTTAAAATCTTATTTTCTGGATGTTGTTTACTAACAAAGAAGCGACTGTAAGAATTATGATTACAAACAGTCAATAAATATTTTCCAGTTTAAGGATAAATTACTCCAAATTCCTAACAAAGTTGCTATTATTTTCTTCATCAATGAACATTTTTAATCAAGCGGTATCTCTTACGACTTTTTCTGCAGTACGACAGTTTCTTATTGCTACCGCCAGCACATATTTGGGTGGTTTAGTTTGTTGTGATTTTTCTCACTTTTCATGTTAATGCTGTAAAAGTACGACTCATCGTATCACAGGTTTTGCCTTCACATTCTTTACACCTTACTTGTTGCTTTTCGATGCAACGGCCTACAATCTAAGCTACTCAAAATACCTTCAAACAAATCACACATGAATTCATAGAAAACAACGTCGTCGAATAACTGAGTCTGACTGAGTCCGTAGACTTTGTTGTCCATCATACAGGGTGCAACAACTTAACCGGAAGTTTGACGGAAGTGGGTGCGAGAGTCGGCGACTACAGGATAGCATCATCATACTCACATAACGACTGTTCAGTTCAGTGAAAAAACGTCTCCTATTAAAGTACATTTCGAATTACAACCACTCTCGATATACTGCAACAAATCGCGGAGAAAAACGATGAAGCTATATAGGGGTTCGACTGTAGTTGGTTAGTTTATTTTGTTTGGTTAAGTGTTTGAAAGCAAGTGCTTAAATATTTTAATAATATCATTTGGTTAATAATAACCTCCGTACGTCATTAACCCTTTAAAAGCCAAGTTAAATCCCATTTGCCATCTGCTGGCGTTATTAGGAGCTCATCACATTCTCCACGTTAGCAGGGTAACGGTTAATTGCATTTATTCACTTGTGAAAGTCTAAAGACGTATGAGGCCGTACAATCTCATTCACTACACATATAGTTTTCAGGCTCGTCTTCAGGCGAAAAATAAATGCTAGTATCAATGTAACCCTCCGTCCACACTAGTATGAACTACTCCCATCCGAAAGATTTTGTTTAATTTTACTCGGTATTTTTGGTTAAATTATTCGATCATATTACCTTTGTGGTTAAAACGGGCAAAAAGTAGACACATTGTATTAAAATCTACGTCCCTCTATTTTATATTGCCACTACTTTTAACACTTGAAGCGGAGTGGTTTTTTTTCTACGAGACACGCAGTGAGGCCTAAGGAGAGATTTTTATATTCGTGGCAGTGTGTTTTCTCTGCGAGGTGCAAGTTGAGAATGAAGAAACAGTTGAGAATCTACCATTATTCATGATCAGTTGTACACGTTACGTATCCACGTTTTTTTTTTTTAGATAAATCTTCCCCCAAAGACGTATAGGTTACGAGCTGTAAATCTATTACAAGAAAACCATAATTTGTTGCTTACGTGAGGCAAAATCTTCTTGAATTTTTAAAATCCTCGCAGTTTTCGTGAAACGTGTTCAAAACTCTAGCATCCAGGATGAATGAAAGGGAAAGCGTCAGAAGAGTTACATCCGTGGACATTTCTTATCCTTTTTTATCTCAGTATTTAACCAACTTGATGCACAAAATTTGTTTCACAATAACGTTTATTTCATGCCTCTACATGTTTCGAGCACATGTTCTTATCATCAGGAGGTCAAAATTGCATTACACAGCCTCTGGTATCATCACACCTATAGGTGTAATGTCAAAATTTCCTTCCCTGTTTAACAACATTTCAAAAAAACATGACAGCAATATATAAACATTACGTCAAAATTTTAATGTTTTTTGTTAAAGTAGCTTCGGCTGTTTTCGTAATTGCTTACGTATTTGAACTTTTTAAAACCTCCCTTGTTCAGACTTGTAGATGAAATTTACAGATTATTAGGAAGAAGGGTGGAAATCTTTTTACTTTCATATCACACTCGCCCCATCTCACTGAGAGTTCCCTGCATGGTACGTATATACATTATGGGAAATCCTTGTTGTTTTTGCGGGTCCAGGTATCTCTTAAACATGTCCGTTGGTGTCATTTTATTTGGAATTTAATATCACAACACGGTTACCCCGTACTATACAAAGTTGTGCTGCTCAAAAAGCCACAGGAAGGATACACTTCTCCGTTTTAAAACTTCAGCATGTCACTGATTTAGAACACGTCATAAAAACATCTAGATTTACGTTACAAAAGTTTAAAAGTCTCACATTCAGTGCGGAATATATTAACTACGGAAACAAAAACCGGAGAACAATAAGTCGTAACATTACACACAAAACCATTACTCGTATTAGACACGGGTTGTTTTTTGCTGTAACTAAATTTCTCTTCTATATTTTAAGGGGATGAGAAAGAAAAGGCTGTTGGGACGAACCGGGATAACAGCTGTCCGAACACAGTCTAGCCGTAGCAGATTTATACACAACTCTCCTACTTCGAAGAGTAACGCTTTAACATCTTCATAGTTTAAAGTACAGTGATACCAAAAACTAGATCCACAGTTTTATTCAAAGCTGGATCGTTTCTTTAAAAAAACAGCGGAAATAATTGGCAACAATATTATGAAAGAAAAAACAAAACAATTACTTCAGTATTTTTTAAATACACGTACAAATAATACCGTCTGTGTTTAACAGATAGAACTTCATACACTTTCCATTTTCATATACGTTGCAGAGTTTATTTCATGAAACAAATCTGTAAAAATGTAAATACCTTCAAATTACAAAATAATGTTTATAAGATAAATATAAGATTTAATTGTACTTTTTGTACTCTTGTACGTTTTTCTTCGTATTCGTAGATGTACAATCTGGAGTTTTCTTAAATTCTGGAATATGTTCTTAACCATAAACAAGGCACAGACTAACATATAGTGATGAAAGACAAATAAGAGTACTTAGATGAAAATGTTATGTTACTTTGGGCAATGCTAATATTGTTTATATTTATTTGTATTTATTTGACGAGTCTACCTGTAAGTCAAGTCCGTACAAATGAAATCAATATAACAAATGGCTTTATAGAAATTGAAAATTCAACAACAGCAAGTGGTTTTAGCCTTCTTATGGCACTACTTAACATTCGTCTTGAAGGACTGAGAGAAAATATCAACATAAGGAACATTTACTTTTTCCGCTTGCATTCGACAATGGCACCTCTTAGCGGCACGCAGAAATAGGAGTCTTACCGCTTGAGCCAGTCACTCATTATCCTATAACATAAACAGCAATTATAATTCCGATGCTGACCCTGACGGTCTAAATTTACATTACATCGCTGTGCTTCCAAATTAGGCCTATATTTCGCAGGTCCGAATATAGAAGAAAATATCTTCATAATAAGATAATAACCCAAACAAAACTTAGGAGTAAATTGTCGCAGTGATCAGCAGGCGAATTAAGACAAGTAGTTCGTATTGCTTCATGAAAAGTATATATTTAGATTGCTTTTCCGCCAGTCAGTCAGTAAATCGGAGAGTCGATCAATTTGCTACTTAGTAACTTAATAATTTAATTCTTATTTTCATGAGTTTTAAGTTCCTTATTTTATTCCTTATTCGTTGGACTGGAACATAACACGCACATAAATTCAAAACACTTCCTATTTCCTGAGCGCGCTATTGGAACGTTTCAGTGAGCTAGCCTGGATAGTCTTTAAATGACAGCCATTAAAGTTTACATGTTTTCTAGGACATTAGACAAACGATCAATTGTGCCAGAAAACTTCTCACACACAAAATTAATCGGGTGTTTTCTACCTTAGAAATAATCTAGGAATTCATTTGTCACATTCAAACTTAGCTAAAACATATTTCAAATTTCTTGCTCTTTAAATTAAAACATAATTTAAATATCTGGCAGGTGTAATACTGGTGGTTCGTTGATCATAGCATACTCCGAGTGTAAAATTCAGAAATATTCAACCAGTACGACTCCGTCCAACCAGTTCGAAACGCCCTTCAGCCTCTACGACGAAACAGCCAATGTGATTTCAAGCTCCACACATCTATCCAACCAAATGACTTCCCCATCAAAAGGAATCAATTCCTTGTGTAGCAAAAGTCCTCACTATAACCACATCAAAGCTGTCAGTCAAGAAGCACAATTATATAATGTAAGTACGGTCCAAATTATAGTTGCAAGTTCTCGAAATCACAGCTCAGCAATGGGTTTCATACGTAGGGATGGCGATTAAATGGAAGTCTGTATAAGCTTAGCACAAAGTTTAGCTCTTAGCTTTCTGGACTGGTAATTTGTTGGTTGTTTTCGCACGTAAGCACAAATTCACAGGCCATATATCAATGTGGACTGCAGAGGAAGTAGAACTACGACTAACAAAATGCTGTCTTTTAAATACGCGGCGAGGAGCTGGCTGACCTGAAAATGGAGGTGATATAATTATTTGTGTATTTTATTTTTGTGTTTATTTATTTATTATTTATTTATTTATTATGTATTTATTGAGAAAGAAGTCACATTAAACAGTGTCGATTGACAGGATGATTAATCGGTAGGGAACTGAAAGGGGTCGTCATATTTTGAGATATTATCCATGTAATTAACTAGAGGGAGTCGGGTAAAGCACGAAATTCATTTGTCGAAGCAGCGGGTCTTTGGGTCGACAGCAAACCAGATACGCTAGGTTTCAGTTCCTTACAGGAGTGTTGATGAACCTTCAAGTCTTACAGTTTCAAGGCTTACGACTCCCCTTCCTTTCGTTCATAGTTATAAAATTGTCGCTGGGAGACTGAATTTTCAGTCTTCAAAATCTCTTCACCTACTGAGAATCAGAGGATGGTAGTAACAAACTCCTCCAAAACGTCGGTACCTATTCACCCATCAATTATCAGAGAGTTTTAGTCCAAAAAGACTCAACGTAGATGTGATTTTAACTCCCCCAGTTACGTTATCTTTCTTGTTCTTTACTGTTATCGAATGAAAACCATAATACCTTCCCAGTTTCAGAAATTTTTACAGTCCTCTGTAGTCTCCTTGGACATGTTTGCGTGTAGAGCCTACGTATTATGTCAGCGTCTCCGTGAAGGCGATATTTTCATTTCATTTTGGACCCCTATACGTCAGCTTTTCTCTCTCAAGTTAAGTTACTTACGCCTTTGCTTCGTAATCTCTGTAGGCACACATGTTGCCATCACTCCGTGGAATTTAAACCTACCTTCCTTTGAGTTACGTCATGTAAAGGAACAGTAAACCTAATGCGCGTATTACACATCGACTTGCGGCTTTCATTCCAAACAAGTAATTAACTTGCTACCAGCCCAGCAAATATCGGCATTTCTATTGATATCCGATATCCAAAGACAATTTTGTCGTACAAAAGTTTCACGGTTTGAACTTCTCTTTCCGTCTTTCATTAACAGATAATTGTGCATCCAATAAAATGTTAAGTCATGAAAACGTCCAAGTCCTAATACGAAGAATTTGTTCTCTGAATCTAAAATCAGATACGAAACGTTTTTCTTGTAGTTGCCGAATTTCATACTTGAGTATTGAAAATAACTAAGCACGAAGGAGCTAATCAGAAATGTAAAATTTACTCTTAGACGCAAAGGTCCACACTATATCTTTAATCGTTTTTAAGCTACACACGGATATTCGTATGTTGTTAGTTCTCAGGTTTCTTTGTATTTCTTTCCATTTGCGTCCTTCTTTTATTAAATTAATTTTTATGATATTTATGTAACCCTTTGCGCTTTCCTGTAAATGGCAACTTTTATCATCAACCTCTTCAATATATTACCTGATTTGTTGTCACGATATTCAGTATTATTATTTGTATAACAAAATGCAGGTGACACTGTCAGTTTGCTGAAAACAACAACAAAATCTGCAAAACGTGTGGGACGGAGTTACATAGCTTTACACATTCTAGGATGAGGTGTTCCCAAATTCAAACATATAATATTGAGTGCACCATGTCTTTAAAAGCTTCCATCTCTCTTTGTTAACAGTCCACGTCTCCTATGTCCAGTAAATGTATTGTCGATTCAAGTACGTGTCACAACCAAAGAAGTATTCGTTACCTCCTAACGGTTTTTACTGTATACTAAACTGTTCATGCATGCAGCCACCTCTAGTATTTAACTATAATAAATAACACATTTTTCGTATCAAAATTCTATTCGGGAAGAAATAAAGAGTAGACTGAGGTCAGGAAATGCTTGCTATCATTCGGTGAAGAATCTTTTGTCTTCCAGGTTGCTGTCCAGGAAATTAACGATTAAGATATATAGAACTATAATCTTGCCGGTTGTTTTGTATGGGTGTGAAGCTTGGTCGCTGATATTGAGGGAGGAAAGAAAGCTGAGGTTGTTTGAGAATATGGTGTTGAGGAGAATAATTGGACCTAGGAGGGACGAGGTAACGGGGGAATGGAGGAGACTGCATAACGAGGAGCTAAGTGATCTGTACTCCTCACCCAATATTGTGCGGGTGATAAAATCGAGAAGAATGAGATG
>Ga0123354_10000085_pt1 | contig 69100 bp, 49 predicted proteins | sample TergutLab28metaG_2_FD_97872 | JGI IMG/M metagenome (GOLD analysis project Ga0123354, IMG submission 97872) | Labiotermes labralis P4 segment gut microbial communities from Petit-Saut dam, French Guiana - Lab288 P4 | ecosystem: Host-associated > Arthropoda: Insects > Digestive system > Gut ... | reverse complement strand
GAATGTGCGGCAAGTTCTTTTTCGGCTTCTTCCGGACTTGATTCATTTTCCAGCAATGCGGCATAATCATCCGGCGATTGGTCCAAAAGAGCCTTATAATCTATTTGTCCGTTTTCCTGTTTCTGTGCTCGCGCGGTTATTTCTTTGACGGAAGGAGTTTTCGACTCCTCTGTTATCGTATCTTTATTTTCTCCCGTTTTGGTTTCGGCAGAATTTTTCGTGACTGCGGACCGCAGAGATAATGCCTCGATTTTCTTGTTAATATCGTCTAACTCTGCTTGTACCGCCTTGTGGTCATTCAGCATTCCGCCTTCGCCTTTCAACAATGATTGACCATGCTCAGCCAAAATACTCTCTAATTGCGCTTTGCTTTCTTTTAATCCGGCAAGAATTTCATTATCTCTCTTTTGTTCGAATAATTGCCGTAATTCTTGTTTTCCTGTATTAATATTTTCCCGGCCTGCATTTTCAAATGTTACATCAACATTATAAGTCAAGTCCTCATTCAAACCGTTAACCGTTACTGTTCCAGATTTATCTCCTTCATTGAATTGCACCGATTCCCCTACATACGGGTCTTCGTCATTCATCTGTTGAAGAATCATTTGATTGACTTTCATCTTCACCGCTTCGTCAAGCGCATCCTGTTGCGGAATATGTTCGGTTAATTCTTCTCGTCTTCTATCCGGGACGGATAGGCTCCGGTGTTCAACAGTCTGCGTCCCCTGTCGGCAAGCTCTTTTGGGTCGTAAGAGCCGCCTCGTTCCAACGGTGGTAATCCTATCTCCTGCCTGCCAAATCATTCATAGCGTCATGAGAAGTACCGACAGTATTTTTACCGCCTCCGGTCACCGGCTGAGCGTCGGATATTTCTTCTTGCTTCGCCTGCTCTCTCAACCATCTTGTTAAACGCTTGATATAATCAATCGGATGCTCTCCGGGTTCATGTTTCAGAGTGTCTTCGGTCGGATTGGTGGGAATGATTTGAAAACGGGCATTGTTGTTTCTATTGTTATTCTTTGTATCATCAATTAATTGTTGTAACTTTGTATTGAATTCCGCAATCGGGACTTGCTCTGAGGCATTTTGTTTCGCAACAGTCAACTGCCCTGCGGAATCCAATAACAATCTTGATTTTATTCACGGTAATCCTGAAAATCTTACGAAAATCCCGGTCCGGACAAGGATTATTTGCATTTTATTTCTTACCTTAGCATCCTGATTTCGTTAAAAATAATTATCGACATATGAAAACGTTTCTTCTGATTTTATCTGCATGTTTTTTTGTGTTTTCAACCACAGCTCAAACAACAAAAGTGTATATGGACAATGAAAAATGGAAACAAGTGAATGACTTGGAAAAGCAATCGCTTCCCAAATCGGCTTTAGAAATAGTCGATCAAATCCGGCAAGAAGCAATCAAAGATGGGAATGGTCCGGAATTGATTAAGTGCCTGATTTATAAACTTAAATACGAAACGGATATCGACAGCGATCAGCTGCCGGATAATATCGCTGGTTTGGAACAACGGATTCAATCGACCGAAAATCCGGTAGAGCAGGCAATGCTTTATTCCATCGTAGCCGAATTGTATGCAAAATACTACAATGCCTATTCTTCCCGCATCAACCAACGAACGGCTGTTGCCAACATTGTCCCGGAGGATATGCGCGAATGGTCCGCTAATCTTTTCATCCGTAAAATTGCCGATGATGTCCGCTTATCCTTGCTTCCCGCCAAACAATTACAGGAAACGGATGTTTTGGAATACAGTGCGATTGTGACTGAAGGTGAATCTTCCCGAAATCTACGACCCACCTTGTTCGATTTCCTTGAGTATCGAGGTATCAATCTTTTAAGTCGGTTCACTACCGGTTCCGTTGTGCAAAACAATTTTTCACAAACCCGATTGTCGGATAAAGAAGATTTTGCGCCTGTTGAGACTTTTGTTAAACGGACGGTTAAGGTCAACGATTATGATTTTGTTCCGACGATTCTGAACTTATACCGTGATTTATTGGATTTCCGATTGAAGGAAAATAACCCCGAAGCTTTGGTCATTGCCGATTTAGACCGGCTTGAATTTGTTTACCGAAATACTTCATCGGAAAATTCGGACAATCTCTATGTAGATGCGCTGCAACAATTGGAGAGTCGTTATGCCGATAAAGACTATTGCGTTGAAATACTCTATAAAAAAGCTTCGTTTATTCAAAATCGCCGGTCAAACGGAATTTCCGGCTTTTACGATGGCAGAGAAACAACGCCGGAAGACAGCCTGTTAGTTAAGGAAGATCTCCGCCAAATATATACTATTTGCTCGGAAGGAATAAAAAAGTATCCGCAATACAAACGAATCGATCTGCTCAGGAATTTGTTAAACTCAATTACCGCAAGATATGTAACTTCGGATGCCGATAACGTGGTTTATCCGGGAAACAATTTGGAAATTAACTTGCGGCATCGAAATATCGATAAACTCTTCGTTCGAATTTATAGAATCACAAAACCTGTAATGTATTATGTTAATTGGGCTAATGACGGTCAATACGAAAAATCCGGACAATTGGTTCAAACGAAAGAATTTACTTTAAAGAATGATTTTCCTTATCTTTTTTATCAAACGGCAGTCAAAATTCCTGTCAGCGAGCCGGGAAATTATGAATATGTCATTGATGCCGATTCGATTTCCACGAAAGATTCGTCGATCAATAAACAATTTTCGGTGAGCCGCTTGGCTAGTGTAACCAAAAGTGTTGACGGACAATTGGAATTTTTGATTACCGACCGCTTGAGCGGAAAACCGGTTGAAGGCGCAAAAATTGTGTTTTACCGAAGAAAAGGCAATGACTTTGAATTGGTTTCGGGGAAAAAAGCGATCACCGATAAGTTGGGCTTGGCTTTATGCCCCGCCGAAAACGGTTTGTTCTACAAAGCTTCTTACGAGAACGATACCTCATTGATTCTTTCTCCGACTCCTTGGATTTATACTCCCGATAAACCGACGGGTAATTATTCTAACCTGCAACTCTTCACCGATAGAAGTATCTATCGCCCGGGACAGACGGTATATTTTAAAGGAATTGCTTTTGAAAATCGTTCGCGGCAAACAAAGTATGTAGTAGGAGGGAATAACGAAACAAGCAAAAATGAAATCCGGACAATACCGGATAAAAAATATGTAATCACTTTACGGGACGCCAATTATAAGGAAATAGCCAAACAATCGGTAACAACCAATTCGTTCGGTTCGTTTACCGGCGAATTTGCATTGCCGCAAGGTTTGTTGAACGGCGGGTTTACACTTCAATCGGATAGTGATAATGCCTACGCTTCGATTCAAGTTGAGGAGTACAAACGTCCGACTTTTGATATTCGGTTTTCCGAAAATAATAATACTTGGCGTTTGGACGACCGGGTGACGGTTGAAGGAAATGCGAAAACATTTTCCGGAGTAGCTCTCCCAAACACTGATTTGAGGTATCGGATTACTCGCCAAAATCATTGGCTGTACCGCTGGAGAGTGAGCGCTCCAGTTCAGGTGGCGGAAGGAACGGTTCAAACCGATGATGCCGGAAATTTCAAAATCACTTTCACCGCCGAACGAGCCTTCGAAGACGGGAATCGAAAAGATGTTTTTTATTATTATACCGTAGAGGCTTCAATTACAGACTCCAATGGAGAAACGCAACAATCGCAAACGATCGTGAATATCGGCGATAAATCCGGTTATTTGAATGTGAAGGGTTTGGATGATGTAGTCGATAAGGATAGGGTCACCGGTTTTACTATTATCGCTTCGAATCTGAACGGAATTCCGGTTCCAATAAAAGGCAGCTACGAAATTGTTCGGTTAAAACCCAAAAATCCGGCGGAATTAGCAGCGCCTCTTGACGATTGGATTACGGATAAAAAAGTGGCAAGCGGCGATTTCGAAGCGGGAAAAGCAATTGATGCGGCAATAATCAAATCCTTGGCTTCCGGTCGTTATCGTTTGACAGCTAATGCGAAGGACCTGAAAGATATGCAAACCGATTTCACTTTGGCTTCCACACAAGATAAAACCCCCCCGGTGCCGGTTTACGATTGGTTAATGGCGCCGAAAACGACTTGTTCCGTAGGCGAGAATGCTGAAATTATCTACGGTTCGTCGGCAAAAAATGTTTATGTACTTTATGAAATTTTTCAACAAAACGGAAAACGCGCGGCAGTCTCACGTTTTGAATTGAACAACGAAAATAAGAAATTGACGATTCCGTTTCTTGAAAATTACGGCGACGGTATTACGGTTTGTTTCACTTTTATCAAAGACAACCAAGTTTTCGCAAAACGTGCGACTGTTTTCAGAAAGCAGCCCGACAAAAATTTGACTTTGAAAATGGAAGTATTTCGCGATCGCTTGCTTCCCGGTCAAAAAGAAGAGTGGAAAATCTCGGTCAAGGATGCCGACAAAAATCCGGCCTTAGCCGAATTATTGGCGGTGATGTATGATGCCTCTTTAGATAAAATCCGGGAGCATTCCTGGACATTCAATCCGATTCCGAGCGTTTATCTGCCGATGGTTTCCATTAACAATGGTAAAGAATTTGATCGCACATCCGGCTTTTTCAACGATAATAAAAACCTGTTTTCGACGATTCCCGAGTTTTCTTTCGACCAACTCAATTGGTTCGGCTGGGATTTTTATAATTACACTCGCCTAGGCGTCGTTTACTCCATGAGTACCATGAAAAGATCAACCGGGTCTGTTATGGCTGCTCCTCAATCGGTCCCGAATGAGATGGCAGCAATTTCCGCCGGTGATACTGCGTTTTCGTCAGTCGCCGGTTCTTCTGTGGTTGCCAAGAATGAAGATATTGTCGAAAAAGCGCCTCTCCCTGAACCCGAAGTTCAAATCCGGCAAAATTTCAATGAGACGGCATTCTTTTATCCGCAATTAACAACCAATGAAGCCGGAGAAACCCTGATTTCCTTTGTCGTTCCCGAAAGCAACACCGCTTGGAAATTGATGGGATTGGCTCATACCAAAGATATGAAATTCGGTCAAATCATCGAGAATATTATCAGTCAAAAACAACTGATGATTCGTCCCAACATTCCCCGTTTTCTTCGAGAAGGAGATCGGGTGACAATTGCTTCGAATGTTTCGAACCTGTCGGAAAAAGGAATCGACGGTACCATTCAAATCGAATGTTTCGATCCCACAACCAATCAACCGAATATCACAATTTCTGATAACAGTCTTCCCTTCAGTGTGGAAGCAGGTAAAACCACTACTGTTTCGTGGACTTTTAATGTTCCTTCGGGAATCGATTTGACGGCTTTGAAAATAGTTGCCCGTTCTTCCGATTTTAGCGACGGCGAACAGCATTTGATTCCCGTACTTCCCAATCGGATGTTGGTTACCGAAAGTTTGCCCTTGAATATTCAGGGAGGTCAAACCAAAACGCTTACTTTTGATGCAATGAACATAACTAATTCTTCGACAAAAGAAAATTACCGTTTAACACTGGAATTTGCAAGTAATCCGATTTGGTATGCCGTTCAAGCCTTGCCTGCCATGATAACTCCCGAATCGGATAACGTCTTGTCGTGGTTCGCTGCATATTATTCCAATGCCGTTGCCGCCCGCATTGCTGCCGCTACACCGAAAATCAAATCCATCATTGACGAATGGACCAAACAAGGCGCAACCAAAGAAACGCTGCTCTCTCAATTGGAAAAGAATCAAGATTTAAAAGCCGTTCTGCTTGAAGAAACCCCTTGGGTGATGGACGCGCAAAACGAAACCGAACAACGACAACGCTTGGCGCTGCTGTTTGATATCGAGCGCAACCGTGATCTGAACAACCGTGCCTCCGAAAAACTTCTTTCGCTTCAAACCGATGAAGGCGGATGGAGTTGGTTCAAAGGAATGCCGGCGAGTGTTTCCATCACGCAGTGGCTGCTTTACGGAATGGGAGAGATGGCTCGCCTGAACGCCGCAGACTTTACCGACGATATCAAGCAAATGCAAAACCGTGCGGTTCATTTTATTGATGCGCAGTTCAAACGTCATTACGATGATTATAAAAAATCCAATCCCGACGGAAAGATTCCGGTTACAATCTCAACCTACGAATTGGAATATTTACTGGTCCGTTCTATGTATATGAAGGATATCCCCTTGGATGAAACGCAAGAAGCCTTCCGATTCTATTTGGATGTGGCCGATAAAAATTGGACAACCAATACCCGCCTCTACGATCGTGCCATAGCTGCATTGGTTTTGCAAAGAAACGGAAATACGAAAACGGCTCTTGCCATTGTCAACTCGCTTCGCGAATATGCCTCGCACAAGCCCGACGATGGAATGTTCTGGGCGAACAATCAAGCGCAAGCTTTTCTGTTCCAAAGCGCAACTTGCATTCACACTTTTATGATGCAAGCGTTTTATGAAACCGGAAGCAAACCCGAAGAAATGGACGATTTGAAGCTCTGGCTGCTGAAACAAAAACAAACCCAACAATGGGAAAGCACTCCGGCTACCGTCAATGCGGTGAACATTCTTCTTCAAACCGGTAGCAATTGGTTGAATAGCGAAGGAAAAGTGTCGATTCAAATAGGAAATCAAACCGTGGATACCGAAAATGGCGAAGCGGGAACCGGCTACATCCGTACCGTGTTTGACGCAAATTCCATCACGCCCGATATGAACCGGATAATCATAGCCAAACAAGACGCCGGTCCCGGATGGGGCGCTATATACGGACAATATTTTGAAGATTTGGATAAAATCGTCTCGGCAAAAACCGGATTGAATGTCGAAAAATCCCTTTTCATTGAAAAAGTGACTTCTGCCGGAAGATCATTGCTCCCCGTAGCGGAAAACCAATCCTTGAAAGTGGGCGATAAAGTGATTGTGCGTTTGGTGGTACGTTCGGATCGCGATCTGGAATACGTTTTGTTGAAAGATCTGCGCGCTTCTTGTTTTGAACCTGCGGAATCATTGTCGGGAATCCGTTGGGCACAGCAAGCAATTTATTACCAATCGATTCGCGATGCATCTATGAACTTCTACTTCTACAACCTGCCCAAAGGAACTTATGTTTTCGAATATCCTTTGTATGTAAATGCTGCCGGCGAATATTCAAACGGCATCGCCACCATTCAATGCTTATATGCTCCCGAATTTGTATCACACACCTCCGGCGGTCGCGTCAAGGTAAAATAAAAAATGGATGGATTTAACGCGAAAGTGCTAACGTGCTTTCGCGTTTCTATCCATTTAAATATCTTTTTGCTTTTGTATTCCACAGGGCTTACGCCGCACCATGACCGTACCAAGACCGTACCAACTCCGTACAAAAACAGTACCTCCCTCTTTTGACATTTTGATATTTTTACTCCTTCCTCTCCAATCCCGACCGGTCCCTACTGTCCTTTATCACGCTAATCATAAAAATCCCGAAAATCCCCGTTCGGATATTGTTTTTTTTATTACTTTTGCGCGATAATCTTTAACTTCATTAAACGATTTAATTTTGTATCACACTGCTTACTTGCCCAACACTCGCCTCCATGTTGCCGATGCCCTGCGAGGACTTGCTATCATAGGCATTATATTGCTCCATAATGTGGAGCACATGAATTTCTACCGCTTCCCGGAAGTCTCCAACGAATGGATGATTTTCTTTAACACAATAACGTGGAATGGACTTTTCTTCGCTTTGGGAGGAAAAATGTATTCCATTTTTGCTTTGATGTTCGGTCTGAGTTTTTTCATCCAAAACGATAATCAAATGCAGAAAGGAAAGGATTTCTCGCTTCGTTTCGTTTGGAGAATGACCCTCCTGTTGATATTCGGATTGATAAATACTTTTTTCTATAACGGCGATATTCTGTTCTCCTATGCTCTATTCGGAATGTTATTGCCGTTATTTTCAAAGTTAAACACAAAAACGGTGGTTATCATAACCTGCTTGTTGTTGTTGCAGCCCGTTGAAATTTATCAAATCATTGCCGCATTGTTCAATCCCGACTACCGCTTAATCGATATAAACAGCGGAAAGTATTTTCGCCTGTTAGGTGCTTCGCAAGAAAGCGGAACTATCTGGAAATGTGGCTGGGACAGTCTTAAATACGGTCAATTGGCAAGTTTTATTTGGGATCTTGAAAACGGACGATTAACGCAACTGCCCGGTTTATTCCTGCTCGGTATGCTCTTGGGGCGGCTTCGTCTTTTGTATAACGAAAAAAATAACCTGAAAATCTGGCTTGCCGTGTTAGCCGGCGCGATTATCATTTTTTTCCCGATTGCAGGACTGTACGACCTTCTACCCGAACATATTTCCCGCAAAGAACTGCTGGTTCCCGCAACACTTTTATGCAAATCGTGGAGCAGCTTGGCTCAAATGTTTATCTATGTTTCCATCCTGGTATTGCTGTTCTATTCTTCCCGAAAAGTCAATCGTTGGATGACTAAACTGACTTTTTTCGGGCGGGCGAGCATGACCAATTATTTCCTGCAATCGGCGCTCGGTGCCTGCTTATATTACGGCTGGGGCTTTGCTTTGTACCGTTATTGCGGTCCGACTGCCAGCTTACTGATAGGTATCGTGATGGTTATACTTCAATACCGGTTTTGTCGTTGGTGGTTTAAAACACACAGCCACGGACCAATGGAAGGCTTGTGGAAGAAATTAACATGGATGTCGTTCCGGCTCAAGCCGAATATGAAATTCAAAAACAGATAGAATCACAGGTATCCGGAAAAATATTTTTATGTTTCTTTTGCAAAAACAAAAATACATTGTATCTTTGCACTCATCAATCGCGAAAATAGCTCAGTTGGTAGAGCATAACCTTGCCAAGGTTAGGGTCGCGGGTTCGAGTCCCGTTTTTCGCTCTCATTATCACGATTAATGAATATTTAAATGCTTTCCGATCACCCCGACGGAGAGCATTTTCTTTAATTGGATTCGGGGACTTTTTATTGAAAATGAGTATTTGCAAAACATGAATCCCAATTTCGATGAATATCGGATTTGATGCAAAAAGAATTGTGCAAAACGCTACCGGTTTAGGGAATTACGGTCGGTATGCGATTGAAATATTATCCCGGCTTTATCCGGATAATCATTACTTCCTTTTTGCACCCAAACAGAAAAAAAACGATCGATTAGATGGACTTCATTCGCGCGCAAACGTTTCATTTGTCTTCCCCAAAGGCATCGACCGAATTATTCCGACAATCTGGAGAACTTTCGGCATTTGGAAAGATTCGGCAACCGTTAAATTGTCTGTCTTCCACGGATTGAGTAACGAATTGCCTGTCGGAATAAGGCGTTCGAAAATAAAATCGGTGGTGAGCATTCACGATTTGATTTTCATGCGTTATCCCGATTTTTATAACCCGATCGATCGACTCATTTATCGGTGGAAGTTTCAACGTGCTTGTCGAATTGCCGATAAAATCATCGCAGTGAGCGAATCTACTAAGCGCGACATTATTTCTTTTTTCTCCATACCCGAAGACAAAATACACGTGGTTTACCAGGGTTGTCATCTGCAATTCAGCCAAGCTGTGACGGATGTAAAGAAACTGGAAATCAGGGATAAATACAATCTTCCCCGACGTTTTTTATTGTATGTCGGAAGTATAGAATCGCGTAAAAACCTACTGCTTGCTGTTAAAACGCTCAACCGGCTTCCCGGCGACTTCCACTTGGTCGCTATCGGAAAAGCCACTACTTATCAAGCGAAGGTGGAAGCGTATGCGCGGCAATCGGGCTTGGAGTCTCGACTGCACATCCGAAACGATTTTCAATTCAGCGATTTGCCCGCTGTTTACCAATCGGCTTCAGTTTTCATTTATCCGTCTTTCTTCGAAGGATTCGGTATCCCTGTGATTGAAGCTTTGTCAAGCGGAGTTCCCGTTATTGCGGCAACCGGCTCTTGCTTAGAAGAGGCCGGCGGACCCGATTCGGTTTATGTCAATCCCGAAGACGACCGGGAATTGGCTGAACGAATACTCGAAATCGTCAACGATGATTCGTTGGCAAACCGGATGATAGAAGCCGGGAAGATATATGTTAAACGATTCTCCGATGAGCAGATCGCATCTGAATTTATCCGTATTTATCAAACACTTGATTCTTGATTCCAATGAGTATTTCTGTTGTTATTCATACGCTTAATTCAGGTAAATCCATCCGCCGATGTCTGGAGTCGGTGAGAGGTTTTGACGAAGTTATCATTTGCGATATGTACAGCAGCGACGACACGCTGAGAATTGCAGAAGAATTTGGCGCTAAAATTGTTATGCATGAACCGTGTGGAATTGTGGAACCGGCTCGTAATTTTGCCATTAATCAAACAACCGGCGATTGGGTGCTGATCGTTGACTCGGATGAAATAATTCCGGAAGCTTTGAAGATTTTTCTTTACCGGACGATCATTTTTGAAAATGGTCCGCGTGCTTTGTACCTTCCACGTAAAAACTTCTTCATGAACCGATTTATGAGAGCTGCCTTCCCCGACTACCAACTCCGTTTCTTCAAAAAAGAAGCATTCAAAAACTGGCCCTCCGCTATTCATTCCCGCCCCAAAATCGAAGGGGATATCCGTAAAGCGCCCCGAAAAGAATCGTTGGCAATCATCCATCTGGAAGAGAACAACATCAAAGACCGGGTTTCCAAAATAAACCGATATACCGGCATGGAGTTGGAAAAACGGAAAGATAAAAGGGAAAGTGTTGCAAGTTTGTTGTTCCAACCGTTTTATCGCTTTTTAGCCGCTTATTTCATGAAAGGGGGAATCCTGGACGGTAAAGAAGGACTCATCCATGCTATGTTGCAGGCTTACTATAAATTTATTATGATTGCCAAAATCATCGAGTGGCAAAACCGGAAGTCCAATCAGTCGGGTTCGGGTAAATGAAATGATTGGTAAGGCTTCATGGTTATCAGATTCAATCGTTTTATCTCGGCAATGCTTTTTCCGGTATCCATTCCACGCACGGAAGCGTATTCCCTTGCAACGATTTCGAGCATTTCAACAGACAAATCCAGCCTTTGAAAAGCCTTGTATGCCATCTTTTCCGTTACCTTCTTAAATTGTATGCGATTCACGTCTATCAATTCAAAGAAAACATTCTCGCCCACTTTTTTATACAAAATATTTCCGCCGGAATAATCCACATGATAAATGTCTTTGGCATGCAACTGCGCCGTAAAGCGGGCGAATGCTTTCAATATGACAATGTCTTCTTCCGTTAATTTTTTGGTAAAACTGAAGTTTCTCATCAGTAAATAGTCCGAATATGCGCAAACATAATAGCTTTCGGTCAGAAGTCCCGTTTCATAAAGTTCCAAATAAGCAACCGGTTGAGGAGTCTTGAAGCCTCTTTTAAGAATTTCCATACTGTAAATGTATGATCGTTTGGCTTTGGAAAGCCTTAGAAATGAATATGCAAACCGATTAACGACATGCGGAATCCGGAATGATTTGACTACCATTTTGCCGAAATCCGTTTCAAAATATTTCAACTCATTCCGACTCTTGTATATAGTTACCCCTTCTACGGGAAAAAAAGACGAGATTCCCTTAATCCAATCGCTTAAAAGAGTGTATTCCGGATGGACGACAAGTTTCATTTGACTTTGCTTTTTTGCAAAGGTAAGGTTTTTTTCGGCAAATGTATCTCAAACACAATTATGACTCATTGTTTTCGTTATTTAAAATAAGAATGAAAAAAGCGCTTTTCTTAATACCGATAATCGTTCTGACCGGCTTTCATCCGTTGAAAGCTCAATTTGATACGCAGCTGAGTAATTATTGGGCAGCCATTAGTTATTTTAATCCGGCTTATGCGGGACAAACCGGCAATCTTGAAGCTACGCTTTTGAGCCGGATGCAATGGCTGGGCATTGAAAATGCGCCGCGTACAACGATGCTGACCGTGCAAATGCCTTATTCGTTTCTCGGAAAAGTGCAAGGAGTGGGCGCTTCTCTCTATAACGACCGAAGCGGTTTATTCAGCGTTTCCGTTTATTCCGGACAATATGCTTGGAAGAAAAAAATGTTGAAAGGAACTTTCAGCGCCGGAGTACAAGTCGGTTATATTAGTCAATCGTTCGACGGCACAAAAGTGGATATTCCCGAAGACGATTACCACAATCAAAATGACGAAGCTATTCCTACTACTTTGGTATCGGGAAATTCCATCGATATTGCTTTGGGACTTTTCTTTTCTAAAGCGAAATGGTTTGCCGGTTTATCGGTGAATCACCTGTTAGCACCCACACTCGTGTTGACCGATAATTATGATTTTGAGATTCCCCGTTCATATTATTTTATCGCCGGATACAATATCCAATTAAACAATCCGTTATTAGAATTACGACCCACATTGTTGGCAAAAACCATGGAGATGAGTTCTTTGTATTTGGATGCGGATTCGTTGGTGGAAAAAGTAGAAACAAACACGATGAAGGCAATGTTGCGTAACACCCAAGTGGACGTTTCCTTGCGAATGATTTACAATAAACAATTTTGGGGAGGTTTATCTTGGCGAAAAGGAGATGCGTTGGTGTTAATGCTTGGCGGAAAATTCAAAATGATTGATGCCGGTTACGCCTACGATTTCCCGATTTCCCGCATAATTAAAGCATCAACGGGAAGTCACGAACTTTTTATCCGTTACAGCATGGATATTAATTTAAATAAAGGAGTTAAAAACAAACATAAAAGCGTTCGAATTTTATAGAAAATGAAAAATTTGATTATCATAGTCCCGGTTGCTATTCTTCTTGTCTCCTGCGGAAGATCTTTATCGGGCGACGGAGGTGAACTTACAGGCGTAAGCGCTCCAAGTTGGAGTGAACCGAATCCCTACGGAATGGTATTGATAAAACGAGGTTCATTCGAGATGGGTCCTGCCCAAAATGATTCGTTGTGGGGAATTTATCAGAACCCCAAAGGCGTCTCCATCGATGCTTTCTGGATGGATGAAACCGAAATAACAAATGCAGAATATCGTCAATTCGTCTATTGGGTGAGAGATTCTATTATTCGCGAGCGGCTTTTTGATCCGGCTTACGGAGGTAATGATCTGTATAAAATAACGGAAGATAAAAACGGAGACCCCATCGAACCCCCGATTTTGGACTGGCGAAGACCAATTCCCACCGAACGACGCGCCAGTGAAGATGAATTGAATGCTCTTCACAGCGTCAATTGGACCAATCCCATTACCGGAGAAACCAAATTAGACCCCAAACAGATGGTCTACCGCTATTCCACTTTCAACGCTGTCGGTTATGCTTTGAGAAGAAACCGATTGAATCCCGCAGACAGAGTAAAAAACACGGATATTACGGTCGATCCCAACGAGGTGATAATGATTTCGAAAGATACGGCATACATCAATGAAGACGGTTCTATCGTCTCCGAAACAATTACCCGACCGCTAAGTTCCATTTGGGACTTTCTGAATACCTATATCGTTAATATTTATCCCGACGAAACCGTTTGGGTAAACGATTTTAACAATGCAAATAATGAAACATACATGCGCTTGTATTTCAATCACCCGGGTTATAACGACTATCCGGTGGTGGGCGTTTCGTGGGAACAGGCAAATGCTTTTTGCCATTGGAGAACCGAATTTTTGAAACGTTCACTCGATGCGAATTTCAGAAATACAATCGAACCCTACCGGTTACCGACCGAAGCGGAATTTGAATATGCTGCCCGAAGCGGTAAAACCGAGAACAGCTACCCTTGGAGTGCTCAAGGAGTAACAAGTGCTAAAGATTGCTTTTTAGCCAATTTCAAACCGGGAGACGGGAATTATACGAAAGACGGACATCTCATCACATCGAAAGTGGCTTCTTATTCTCCCAATGAATTTGGCTTATACGATATGGCGGGAAATGTGGCGGAATGGACTTCCACCGCTTTCTTGGAATCCGGTCCCGAAATAATGAGCGATATCAATCCCGAATACCGCTACAATGCAGCCAAAGAAGACCCCTATGCCATGAAGAAAAAGGTAGTGCGGGGTGGTTCTTGGAAAGATCCCGCGCATTTTATGCGTTCCGATGTGCGTACATTCGAATATCAGAACGAACAACGCTCCTATATCGGCTTCCGTTGCGTTCGCACCCAAGTCGGTTTTTCCAAAACAAAAGTAAAAACCGCCAAAGCAAAATAAAACATTATAATTCATAATTCATAATTCTAAAATAAAAATGGGCTTAAAAGGAAGATACAAAAATATTGTCGAAAAATTATTATCCGGCGAACAAGGAAAACGTTTTTTCCAAATATTCTACAGTTTGGGAGCTGCCATCATCGTAATCGGTGTATTGGCAAAATTGATGCACTGGCCCAATGGTCTGGGAAACACTTTGCTGTATGTTGGTTTTATAGTGGAAGCAATAGTATTCACCGTTTCCGCATTCGACAAGCCGATTCGCGATTGGGAATGGGATTTGGTTTTCCCGGTTTTAGATACAAACGATAGCAATGACCGCCCCTCATTTGGCGCAGGCGGAGGAGGAGGCGGATCAGTCGTAATCGGCGGAAAAAAAGGAAATGAAAATGCCGTGCAAACAGGTGTTGCAGCGGCTGCTGCGGCTTCGGCAACCGGTGGCGCTAAAGGCGGAGGAGGAGCCGGCGGAAGCGGTCCGATTATTATCGGAGGAGGAACTTTCGGAGGCTTTAACGGCGGGGGCGGCTTTGGCGGTGGAGGAGGAACTCCCGGTTCTCAAGAACCGAAAAGCGCACTTGCAGCAGCAGAAGCAATGACTCCCGGACAAGTGCGCCAATCGTTTGGAATACCAAATGCTGTCGAAATTTCGGAAGAAGACAGCAATGCTCTGACAGCAAGCATCAAAAAAATGGCTGCCGCTGCCGATCAACTTTCCAAAATGGCAGAGATGACCGGCGCTACGCAACAATATCTGGATCAACTTACGGAAATGTCCGGAAACATGCAGAAATTCAGCACGGTAACCAACAGCCTCACCAATGTATCCGACATCCTCCTTAATTCATATAAGAGCATAACGGATAATTCCGACGGCATCAATCAATCCTCTCGCGGTTACGTGTATCAAATGGAAGCCTTGAACCGAAATATTCAAGGACTGAATACCATTTATGAAATTCAATTGAAAAGCATCAGCTCGCAAATCGATGCTATTGAACGAATCAATTCCGGCTTGATGCGAATCAAAGATTTATATGAAGGTTCCATCGTTGACAGTTCGATATTCCGGAGCGAAACCGAAAAAATGGCGCAGCAATTGCATGCCCTCAACGGCGTTTACAACCGCTTACTGAATGCTATGACAATGAATATGTACGGAGCGGGCGGGAATCCCGGCTTCAGCGCCCAATTTCCGAAACCATAATAAAATAAACGATGGCGGTAAACAGTCCCAACTCACCAAGGCAGAAAATGATAAACCTGATGTATCTGGTTTTCATCGGAATGCTTGCACTCAACGTTTCTACGGAAGTGCTGGACGGATTTGCTTTGGTGGAAGAAAGCCTGCTGCGTTCCGTAAAATCCACTTCGCAGCGCAATGAGCAGATTTTCGGCGATCTGAAAAGTTTCAACGAATCCAACCCCGAAAAAACAAAAGAGTGGTATGAAAAAGGAGAGCAAGTTAAAGCGAGAACCGATTCGCTATACAATTATACACAAGATCTCAAAACACGTATCGTTATCAAGGCAGACGGTAAAGACGGTAATCCCGAAAAATTGAAACACCCCGACGACCTGAACGCCGCTTACGAAATCATGTTCGAACACGGAAAAAACGACGGAGCGCGATTGAAATCCCAAATTGATTCTTATCGGGAATATATTGCCGCTTTAGTTACGAATCCTTCTATTAAAAACATCATTGAAAGTAATTTGAGTACTGCCCCTTCTGTCAGGGCGAACGAAAACAAACAGACTTGGGAAGAGTCCATGTTCTGGCAGATGCCGGTAGCGGCTTCCGTGACTTTGCTGACCAAATTACAAAACGATATCCGTTACGCCGAAGGCGCTGTATTGACCGACTTGCTGAAAAATGTGGATTTGACCGATTATCGCGTAAATAAAGTGTCTGCTTTTGTTATTCCGCAATCGCAAACCGTTATGCGGGGCGGTTCCTATCAAGCCAATATTGTCCTTTCGGCTCAGGATTCCACGCAACGCCCGCGCGTCTTTGTGAACGGGAAATACTTATCCGACGACGCGAATGGTCGCTTTACTGTAGGCGCCGGCTCATCCGGAACATTCCAGGTAAAAGGATACATAGAAATGCCGCAAGGTGACGGCAGTTTTCAAAAATATGATTTTTCGACCCAGTATTTCGTACAGGAACCAAGCGCAACAGTCGCTCCCCTGTGGATGAATGTCCTCTATGCCGGTGTGGATAATGAAGTCCGAATTGCCGTTCCCGGTGTTGCAAGCACGAACGTATCGGCAACAATGACCAACGGTTCCCTGATTTCTAAAGGAAACGATATCTGGGTTGCCAAACCGGCAGGCACAGCTAAGGAAGCCGTTATTTCGGTGAGCGCCAAAATGATTGACGGAAGGACGCAGGAAATGTCGAAATCCAATTTCAGGGTGAGACCCTTGCCTGATCCTAAACCCTATCTGACCATTGAAGGAAATCCTTTACCATTCGATGGAGGACCTTTGTCGAAAGCAGCCTTAGTGAACGTAAACGTTGCCGAAGCGGCAATCGACGATGGAATCCTAAAAATGCCTTTTACGGTTATACGCTTTGAAATCAGTTCTACCAATGATATGGGGATAACGGTTAAAGAAGCGTCTGATGGAGCGCGTTTTTCAGATCGTCAGAAAGCGTTGATACGCAATTTGCCGCGCGGAAAAACCTTATTAATACGAGGTATGGTTACGCGTGGACCCGACGGTTTGGAAAGACCTCCCTTGAAGTCACCTCTGGAAATAATTATCAATTAATAATTCATAATTCATAATGAAATCATTACATATTACGGGTCTGATTTTGGCGCTTTGGGTTTGTTCTTCGACAATCTTCTCTCAAAATCAGAATGCACAGCAGCAACCGCAACAACAACAGCAACGACCGCAACCGCAACAATTGCAACGACCGCAGCAGCAACAATCACTGCCGCAGCAACCGCCTCCGCAGCAGCAACAGCAACAGCAACAGCAGCCGTCGCAACCACAGCAGCAACAGCAATCGCAACAGCAGCAATCGCAATCGCAGCAATCGCAATCGCAACAACGCCGAACCCGTCAACGCCCTTCGGAAATTGTCCCTGCCGACAAAACCACGGACTTATCCGAAAGGGCAAAAATCAAAAACGAAGAAGCATCCAAAGCTCCCGCTCATGTGGTTTGGTTACGTGAAATGTACCGGAATATCGATTTGAACAAAGACAATAATGCCGCCCTGTATTATCCCGTTCAACCGATAGGCGACCGGATGAATCTGTTTACTACAATATTCAAATTGTTGGCAGACAATAAAATTGTCGCTTACAATTATCTTTTTGACGGACGCGAAGTGTTTACCGATGAACAAAAGTTGAATTTTGAAAATGTTCTGAAAAACTACGGAATAATTTATAAAACGGAGGGAAGCGGCGATAATATTCGCTATCTGGTGGAAAACGCAGATATTCCAAGCAATGAAGTAACGATGTACCAAATCAAAGAAGGCTGGTATTTCGATGCTGCAACCGGAACATACAAGACGCAGGTAACCGCCATCTGTCCCATGCTGGTAAGGCAGGACTACAGTGTCGGTGACATAACTACCAACGCTCTTTGCTGGATTCCATACGAAAATTTGCGTCCGTATCTTTCAAGGGCTATGATTATGACTTCCGATTATAATAATGTCATGACTTATTCCATCGACGATTTTTTCACCAAAGGCATGTATAAGGGAGATATTGTTAAAACTGTTAATCTTAAAGATTTAAGTCTGGCTCAACAAGTCGGCAACGACCCCGAACTATTGAAGTTGGCTCAAGACAGTATTGAAAATCAATTAAAAGCTTTCAGGAAACAGCTATGGGTGCAGCAAGATTCAACCCAAGTCGTTACCGGTAAAAGTTCCAAAAAAGAAAGTTCCAAAACGGTAAGCGTTAAAAAAGAAAAAGAAGAAAAGCCCAAAGCGGCAAAACCCGAAAAATCTTCAACACCATCTGCACCGACTAAAAGCGTCAGAAGGACTCGATGAGGATGAAATGATCTTATTTTATTATCTATTTGTAACGTAATGCAATGATTAGATATTCATTGACCAAAAATGAAATGAACCCCGATACGGACGGCTTTATCGCTAAAATACAACAGTGGAAAAAGACCGATTTCGAAGATGTTCTCAATTATATGACCGCAGAAGGTTCAGGACTGACACGCCCGCAAGCATTGGCTTATTTTGAAAAACTGATGCAAACATTCGAATATTTTATCGAAACAAGAGGCAGTGTAGTTACTCCTTTATGTCATATTCAGATTTCAGTTAAAGGCAACTTTCTTGACGAGAACGACAAGTTCGATTCGGAACGGCACAGTATTCATTTGCGAATAAAACCCGGCACCAGACTGAAAGAGCTGAAAACCCGCTTGAAGTTAGTGAAAAACAACCGTCCGGAAATTGCTCCGAATCCCGATTCGCTTTTCGATATCGCCGGTAATACAACCAATAAGTTTGCGACTCCGCGAAGTATTGCAACCTTGAAAGGGAAAGATCTCAAGTTTGATCCGGAAGACGAGACCCAGGGCATTTTCTTTATTCCGGAAAACCAATCAAAAGAGAATTTCCGGGTTACTTTATATTCAAGTATTGCAACAACTAAAATTCATTTTTTGATCCCCGACTTGCCTCCCGGCAAATATACGATTGTTGTAAAATCGATCATGAGGCGGCATAAATCAATCCGTTCCGGAATACTGCGGCAATTAATTACCGTTCTTTAAAACAATGACCGCCGAGCAACGAGCTTGCATCAATTGTTACAACAAAACAAGCCGACTGCATTATTAAAACAGTCCGACTACAATGACAAAACAGCGGGGCTGTTACGACAAAACAGCCAGGCTGTTACAACAAAACATCCCGACTGTAATGTTAGTGTATCGTTCGATCCAACTTTCGGGATCGTTCGATCCAATTCTCGGGATCGCTCGATCCAATTCTCGGGATCGTTCGATCCGGAAAAAAAAGAGATATCCTGAATAGCGGTATAATTAATTTACCCGCAAAGAACGCTAAGAAAGCACAAAGGTCACTGAATTGAATGCATTGATATTACAATTTTTGTGTTTATCGTGAATTTCTTTTATGAACTTTGCGGTAAAAAATAACGACTTTTAAAACAGCCTTTTATTTTTCCCAAAAAACTATTATCTTTGTTGTTTCATAAACAATCAATTATTAAAATACAAATTATGAAACGTTTTTTTACTTTTTTATTTAGTGCATTAGGAGCCTCGTCGTTGCTTTATTCACAAGTAACGATGACAAAAGCCACACATGGTTTTTCTCAGGGCCAAAATCATGAATGTCAGGAAGTACAGTATCAATCGCCCGGAAATTGCGGTAAAAATTGCGTCTGGGATTTTAGTAAGACGACCCTGTTAGACGAACCTAAGTCCGTTGCGAATTTGTCGGATGAAGCCGGAACAATCAGAGCAAGCCGGAACGACGGATGCGAATTCTTTTTTAAAACTACGGAAAATGCCAATGAATATTGGGGATACAAAGCCGGTAATACCAGTCTTCAATTAACAGAGCCTATTGTAAAGACCAAATATCCGCAAACCTACGATACTCAATTTTCCGGAAAATATGCAGGAACTTATACCGTGGGAGATAAAAATTATACTTACCCGGTGGAAGGCAGCTATTCTACCCATGCCGATGCAGTCGGTGTGATTATACTTCCGGGGGATGTGTCTTTTACCGCTCTGCGGGTCAAAACAACCGAAGGAACAGCTTCGTTCGAACGTGTAAAATATCTGTGGTATGCTCAAGAAGTTCGTTTGCCGCTTTTCGTCACAATGGAAGATTATTCTATTGCTGCCGACGGAAGCCGGAGATTATTGTCTTCTCAATCGTATTTAAATACGCTGGCAAAAAGTCAGACAGGTATTCAAAAACCGGCAGATACTTTTTCATTTCAAGTATTTCCGAATCCTTTCCGGGATAAAGTGCAAATGACTTATGCTTTAACGGAAAAAGCCCTTGTAACAGTGGCATTATACGGTCCCGACGGCTCGAAATTAACAACCCTCTTGTCTCAAGTGCAAAGCGGTTCGCAAAGTCTTTCAAGTGATGTATCGAAATACACGCAACAGCCCGGTGTTTATTTATTGAAAATAACCGTAGGAGATAAAGCTTACACCGAAAAGTTAGTAAAAACCTATTGATAAATCAAAGAAAACAACCGTTTTTCTTCAAAGATTTCATTTGCTGTCTCCAGTAACCCCTCTGCCGTGAGCGCTTCAATCTTTTGATACGTTTGCGGCAGAGTATCGTAACGGTTGAAATACAGGAAATTTTTCCCCAACCGAAGGGCGGTATTTTCTTTGTTTTCACCGGCAATTCCCAATTGTCCTTTCCATTGCTTTACAGCCGCTGCAAGCTGCGAACTTGATAATTTTCTGTCTCGAAAACGTTTCAATTCTTTATGCACTAAATGTAAACATTGATCCGTCGATTCGGGATCGCATCCGAAATATACGGTAAACACTCCGGTATCGGTATATGAAACTACTTCTGCTTCCACCGTATAAACCAAACCGTTTTTTTCGCGTAAACTCACATTGAGTCTGCTGTTCATGCCCGTACCTCCCAATAGATTGGATAATAGCAATAAGCCCATTCGTTTGCCGTCAAAAATATCATAAGCATTTCCACCGATAACGACATGCGTTTGATGAAGGTTCCTGTTTTGTATAATGGTTTCGGCAGGCAATACTTCCGGTCGATGGTGAAACAAATGATTGGTGCCGGTAGAAAAACTCGTCGGTAAATACTTTTCAACATATTTACAGATTTTTGAAAAAGGCGTTTTCCCGCAGGAAAAGAAAACCATGTTTTCGAGACGGTAATAAGCGCTTACAAAGTCCCGGCAGGAAACGGTCGTGAAACGCTTAATACTTTCCACATCTCCCAATATGGCATGTCCCAAATCATTGCCCGCAAAAATCTTGTTCTCGAATTCATCAAAAATAAGATCGGAAGGCGTATCTTCACACGAATGAATCTCATCAATCACCACATCCTTTTCTTTTTCTATTTCGGCTTCGGGAAATCGGGAGTGGAAAATCAAATCGGACAGCAATTCAATCGCACGTTCTATATCGTCTTGTAAACAAACGGTATATAAAAATGTTTCTTCTTTGGTTGTGTAAGCGTTCAATTCGCCTCCCACCACTTCCATCCGATTCAGAATGTGATGAACTTTTCGTTTCTCTGTTCCTTTGAATAACATGTGTTCGACGAAATGCGCCAATCCGTATTGACCGGGTTGTTCGTCACGCGTTCCGGCATGAACAACAAAACCGCAATAAGAAACCGGAGAATCGGAAGGCAAATGAACAATTTGAAGCCCGGAAGCGGATATAAATGAAGAATATTGCATAATTTACCATACTTTTTAGCGTACTACGGTGATTGGGGCATCCTGCGTAAAACAGCTGCCGACTAAGCCAAACGGCATCACGGCAGTTATCCGGGCGCCGTTTCAAGAATGCAATCGTGGCCAATCGTAATTCCGCCGGTTATTCCTGTTTCTTTTTCATAGAGTGACCAACTCATAGTTCATGCTTCCCAAACCGATAGCTTCCGCGTGTTTCAAGCCGTCTTCCCAATTGGTCAGCGGATGAATAATCTTGAATTTATCCGTATGTTGCAAATCGCCGTAGTGTTTAACATTCAGCACCGTGTTCAGGTTGGCGGCGGAAGCGTTAACCATGTCTGCCGAAGCTTTATCCAACGCTACCGGATCGAAAGAAGCCGCTATGCCGATATTCGGAACAATCGCCGCATCGTTGCTACCCCAACAATCACAATTCGGTGAGACATCCATAATGAAATTGATATGAAAATTCGGCTTGTCTTTCAAAACAGCATAAGTGTATTCGGCAATCTTATAGTTCAAAATGTCGGTTGAGTTATCCCACACCGGTTGAGCCGATTCATACTGACAGACCGCTACACATTGTCCGCAGCCTACACATTTTTCATAATCAATTTCCGCTTTCTTCTGCATATCCAAATGAATCGCCTGAGAAGCGCAATATTTTACGCATTGATTGCAACCGGTACATATTTCCTTATCAATAACAGGTTTAGACGAAGAATGCATATCCAACTTTCCTTGTCTTGAACCTGAACCCATCCCGATATTTTTCAACGCACCTCCGAATCCCGTCTGTTCATGTCCCTTGAAGTGATTCATAGAGATAATGATATCGGCATCGGCAATCGCCGAGCCGATTTTTGCGGTTTTACAATAAGGAAGGTCAATCTGTATTTCCTTGACATCAATCCCTTTTAACCCATCGCCGATAATTACCGGACAAGGAACAGCTATCGGATTGAATCCGTTTTCGTAAGCACTTTTGATATGATCAATTGCATTTAATCGACATCCCTTATACAATGTGTTGGAATCGGTTAAAAACGGTTTTGCTTGTTTTTCAAGCAAAAATTGAACCACTTTAGCCGCATAATTGGCGCGGATGTATGATAAATTTCCCGGCTCGCCGAAATGAATTTTTATCGCCGTAAATTTATCCTTAAAGTCGATCTGTTCAATGCCGGCTCTCTTAATCAGGATTAGTAATTTGTCCAACAGATTGCGCCCGGGCTTAGCACGCATATCCGTAAAATAAACTTTCGACATAAATTGTAATTCGTTTTATATTTTCTTCATCAATATCTAATCAATTATACCGCAAAGATACGAACAATAACGCGTAAATCAATCGTTCCAAAGAAACTTTCCTGCTCTGTCGATCGTAAAATTATTTCGATTTGTCGGGATAAGGCGGTCGCTCCGGATATACGCCCGGATTGGTCTTCAAATCTTCCAAAATCAATTCAATGGCTTTATCTAATTGCTGATCGATGCCGGCATATTCTTTCGCGGGGTCGTTAACGACTACATAATCCGGATCAACGCCATGACCTTCAATCACCCATTGCTTTCCTTCAGCATCGAAATGCGCAAATTCGGGACGGTTCAGTATTCCACCGTCAATCAGCGGCAATGCACCCCGAATACCGACAACACCTCCCCAGGAACGTTCGCCGACTGTTTTTCCTAAATGATAAAATTTGAACTGGTATGGAAACAAATCGCCGTCGGAAGCGGAATATCTATCTAACAACAGGATTTTAGGACCAATCATCAATCCGTCGGGCTTGGCTCCCGGACGAGCATTGCGAGGAGCTGTCATCAATGCCAATTCTCTACGTAAACGCTCGATAATCATTGGAGATACGTTTCCTCCACCATTTCCTCTGTCATCGATAATCAATGCATTTTTATTCAATTGCGGATAATAATATTTTACAAATTCATTCAATCCTTCAACACTCATATCGGGAATATGAATATACCCTACCCTGCCGCCGGTTGCCTTGTTTACTTTGTCGATATTACCTTGTACCCAATCGAAATAATACAACTCCGATTCGTCAGCAATTGGTTTTACAATGACTTTCCGTCCGTTCGTTTCCGAAGGTTTAGCATTCAGAGTCAGTTCGACCTGTTTGCCTGCCTTATCATACAGTGCGGCATAAATATCGTTCATATCTTTGGTCGATTTACCGTTGATGTATGTGATAAAGTCACCGATATTGGCATCGATTCCGGCTTCCGTCAACGGAGAACGAAGTTGTTCCGACCAGTTCCTTCCGGCAAGTATTTTATCAATGCGGTAGTAACCGGAAGCATCTCTGCTCAGTTGTGCGCCAAGTAAACCGGTCGATATTCGTTGCGGTTCACTTTTGTCACCGCCGGCAATGTAGGCATGACCACAGTTCAGTTCACCGATCATTTCACCTATGATGTAATTCAAATCGTTCCGATTATTTACATACGGTACCAAAGGCTGATATTTTTCCCTGATTTTTTTCCAATCCACCCCTTGCATACCCGGATCATAGAAGAAATCGCGCATTTGTCGCCAACATTCGTTATAAATCTGATTCCATTCGGCATGCAAATCAACGACGGTTTTAACATCCGACAAATCGACGGTTTCATCAGCATTTATCTTTCCTTTTGGAGCGTCAATAACAGCATAAGCTTTTTCCGATCGAATCAAAAATTTCTTATTATCCGGGGTTATGGATACGACGGAATAATCTCCCAATTCGGTTTCTTTTTTCTTTTGCAAATCGAACAAATAGAGCTTTCCGGCACGGTTGTAGTAAACGTTCCCGCCAATGCAGGCAATTCCGAACGAAGCATTCAGTTCGGAAGCGCGTCCTTGTATGCCATCGAAATCAATCTCGACTTTCAAGTCTTTTTTATCTGCAGCCGGCGAGTCTTTTTTAGAAACGGCGGTGTCACCGATAATTGTTGCTTCATCATTCTCGTATGCAAACGGAGAAAGAGTCGATTTCTTGAGTGTGGTAATATACAGCTTGTTCATGTTGGTATAAGCATGATTCCATTCGGTATTACTATAGGTGGGATTGAAATTTCGTGCCGACAAGTACAGAAAATATTTCCCGTTGTCACTGAAAAAACCTCTGCCGGCATCAAACCATTCATCCGACACAATATGTTTTTCTTTATTCTCCACATTATAAATGATGACGACATTGGTTGTATTCATGCGTGGTAAAGTATAGGTAATCCAACGACTATCGGGCGACCAGTTAAAGTCGCGCATTTCGCCGTCAAGCGTTTGATCTACTTCCGTAATTTTCTTGGAATCCACATCCACGTAACGCAAGCGCTGCATTTTGTCGCTCCAGAGGATTTTTTTACTGTCGGGCGACCAATCGAAGCCATATTTGTAAGTATCGCTGTTAAACGTGATTTGAATCGGTTTTTGCAGTCCGTCACCGGAGCGGATGTATATCTCATCTTCATCGGTGACATCGGAAATGTAGGCAACCCATTTACCGTCGGGCGACCACTTCGGATTCCGTTCGTGTGCACCCGAAGTCTCTGTCAGGTTGCGGGTTATGCCCGATTTAACAGGAACGGTGTAAATATCGCCGCGAGCGCTCACGACCAATCGGTTGCCATCGGGAGAAACATCGGCTCCGGCTATCCTCTTGGAAGCATCCATCAATTTTGATCGCCCACCAACTAAATCTTCTTCCAAGTAGATCGAAATTTTTGTTGCTTTTTGAGCAGCTATATCAAAGTTGTAGATAAATCCGCCGTTTTCGAACACGATCGACCGGTCGCCCAAACTCGGAAATTTGATGTCATAGTCTTTGAAATCGGTTACTTTACGAGTTTCCTTTGTTTCGGTATTATAGCAGAACAAATTCATTATCCGATCCCGATCGGAAATATAATATATTTCTTTTCCGATCCACATGGGAAAAATATCCTGATGCGGATTATCGGTTATTTTCTCTGTTTCTTTAGTTTTGAAATCGTATATCGAAATATCGTCAGCCATGCCGCCTTGGTAGTATTTCCAGGTACGAAACTCACGGAATACCCGGTTGTATGCTAATTGAGTTTTATCGGGGGAATAGGAACAAAATCCGCCGACCGGCAAAGGAAGTTCTTCCGAAAGTCCGCCTTTGACGGAAACCAGATACAGTTTTCCTTTGAAATCGTTGAACGATTGTTTTCGCGATCGATAAACAATGTGTTCGTTGTCTTTCCATGTTAAAGTAATATTGTTCGGTCCCATACGATCGGAAATATCATCGCGCTTCAAAGTTGCGGTATAGGTGAGACGAACAGGCTCGCCGCCCGATGCCGGCATCACATAAACCTCCGTATTTCCATCGTATTGAGCAGTGAAAGCCAGCTGTTTGCCATCGGGCGAAAAGCGGGCAAACATTTCGTAACCGTCGCCGGAGGTAATTTTCCGAGCGACACCGCCTTGTGCTGATACCGAATACAAATCGCCTGCGTAAGTGAAAACTAATTGATTGCCATAAATGGTCGGAAAACGCAGTAAGCGGGCTTCCTGTTGAGCGGATCCGCTGAAATAAGCCATCGTGGCGAGAGCGAAAAGGATTAACTGTTTGTTCATTGATAGAGTTTTAAAAATAATTATGAATTATAAATTATATCGATTATGAATCAAATATTCATGTAAATTTACGTTATTTATTTTAAATATCAACGAAAAAAACAAAATATGTATAAAATAGTTCAATAAATGCAACTGCAAAAATAAGATTAAGTTTGTATTTTGAAAGAATATTTATGATTTTGTTTCGTTTAATAAATAAGAAGAGAAGATTATGGAACTTTTATTGGAACTGAACAAACGTTATACTTATGCCGACTATTTGATTTGGTTGGATGATAAAATACTGGATTGGATGATATTTTTGAGCATTAATAGATATTTGAACAAGAATGAACCCCGATGAAAATAATGCTATTTTTCAATTAGCAGCCGATTTTATTAACCAAACCTCCGAACACGTTTTCCTGACAGGAAAAGCGGGTACAGGTAAAACCACTTTTTTAAAATACATCCGACAGCTTACGCACAAAAACGCTGTTGTAGCTGCTCCAACCGGAGTCGCTGCCATTAATGCCGGCGGAGTGACACTTCATTCGCTCTTCCAATTGCCTTTTGAACCGTATTTGCCCGGCGTTTCCAATCCTATGAAGAAAACTTTTTTCCGCTTTTCCAAAGAAAAATTGGATTTACTTAGGCAGTTGGAATTGTTGATTATTGATGAAGTCAGTATGTTGCGTGCCGATGTTCTCGATTGTATAGACGAAATCTTACGGCGCACACGTCGTAATACGCGTCCGTTCGGAGGATTACAAGTTTTATATATCGGCGACCTGTTTCAGTTGCCTCCCGTTGCCAAAGCCGATGAATGGGAGTTGTTGGAGACTTATTATAAGAGCACTTTCTTTTTTCATGCACGGGTGATCCAACAAACCGAACCGGTATATCTCGAATTAAAAACCGTTTATCGACAAGGCGATCCTATGTTTGTGGATTTGCTGAACCGCATTCGAAACAATAAGGCTACAACGGATGATTTGCTCGAAATCAATAAACATTACAACCCGAATTTCATCCCGGAGGAAGAAGATAACTACATTATCCTGACAACTCACAATTATCGATCCGATGCAATCAATCAGCATAAATTGAAGGAATTATCTGCAGAAGAGCGTGTTTTTAGCGGAACTATCACGGGTGATTTTCCTGATTTTGCTTTACCGACCGATACGGAACTTCATTTGAAAACCGGCGCACAAGTGATGTTTATCCGAAACGATGCAGAAGGTCGTTTTGTTAACGGTACAATTGCAACAATCAGCCGGATTATTGCCGACCAAATATACGTTTATATTTTGAAGCAAAATACCGAAATAATGGTGAAGAAAGAAGAATGGGAGAATACGCGTTATTCGCTTAACAAAGAAACGGGTAAAATCGAAGAAGAAAAATTAGGTTCGTTTACCCAATATCCGCTTCGTTTGGCTTGGGCGATCACTATTCATAAAAGCCAGGGATTGACTTTTGAAAAAGCGATCATAGACGCAAGCGGCTCTTTTGCCGCAGGACAAACTTACGTTGCGTTAAGCCGTTGTACATCACTCGACGGAATCGTTCTTTACTCTAAAATACGCCCAAACAGCATTCTCACCGACGACTTTGCTGTCCGGTTCAGTCAAACCGAAAAAACTGAGGAAGAATTGCATCGGTTGTTCCGGGTGGGAAAGAAAAAATTTTGGACGGAACGCCTGCTGTTATATTTCGATTGGCGGCCAATGTATGATTTATTGCGAAATTTTGATAAATTGGTGGAAGATAAAACGGCACAAGAATATGAACCGGCTAAGCTTTTATTCACCGGTTTCAAGAAAAAAATAATTGTATGGGAAGGTACAACCCTTAAATTTCAGCAACAACTGACGCAAATCATCAGTCGGGAATCAACAGAAGAGGAGATTATTTCTTTACTGAAAGAACGGTGTCAAAAAGCGCTTGTTTACTTTCACGAACAATTTGTTGCAGATATCCTGAAACCGCTGCAAAAATTAATTACCGGATTCAAAGTCAACAAAAAAAACCGAACGTTTATTAAAAACTTAATTGCCATTGAGGAAGATATGGTGTTATTTCTCGAAAACAGGCGTAAAGTACGGTATAATAATATTCCGCTTGCCGATACGCTCGAATTGAATGTTCCAAAGAGGAAATAAGAATGCAATACTCGATGATCCGAAGAAGAACCCTCTATGTCGTCCAAGAAATGTTGATAGAAATGTAAATTGTTTTTATCCAATAATATTCGCCACGATTGCTGATTATTGGCAGAAGGCGCTCTTTGTACCATTTCGAGCGGTTTTTTGTAGATGCCGGCAGCTTCTTTCGATAAAGGCGTATCAAAATCTCCATGAAAGAAAAGATACATTTTTCCCGGATAAGACATAATGCCGGTACGCGGGAAACAGTAGAATTTTTATTTTCACAACTGTTGTAAAAAACGAATTTTTTGTGTTCCTTTGCAAATTATTTCATAAAAAACCAATCAAAATGGCAATAAAAAAATTTTTACTTAGTGAGAGCGATCTTCCTACCTCATGGTACAACATTGTTGCAGACATGGTGAATAAGCCTTTACCGCCGCTTCATCCGGGAACGAAACAGCCTTTGACTCCGCAAGATTTAGAACCTATTTTTGCGAGAGAATTAATCAACCAGGAATTATCTCAAGAACGATGGATTGAAATACCCGATGAAATTCGCGAATTGTATAAAATCTGGCGTCCCACGCCCGTGGTTCGCGCTTCAGGCTTGGAAAAGGCATTGGATACACCGGCGCATATTTATTTTAAGAATGAAGGACTCAGCCCGGTTGGCTCTCACAAATTAAATTCTGCGTTGCCTCAGGCTTATTATAATAAAAAACAGGGGATTAAGCATCTCACTACCGAAACGGGAGCCGGGCAATGGGGAGCTGCGCTTGCCTTTGCTTGCAGCGTCTTTGATTTGAAGTTAGACGTTTTTATGGTGAAAGTAAGCTATCACCAAAAGCCCTATCGCCGCAGCATGATGCAAACTTGGGGCGCCAAAGTTGTCCCTTCCCCCAGTCATACGACCGACGCCGGACGAAAAATTCTTGCACGTGATCCCGAAAATTCAGGCAGCTTGGGAATTGCTATTTCCGAAGCGGTAGAAAAATCGATTATGACTCCCGACACACGCTATACTTTAGGCTCTGTGTTAAATCATGTCATTCTTCATCAAACGATAATCGGATTGGAAGCCGAAAAACAAATGGAGTTAGCCGGTGAATATCCCGAAATAGTCATCGGTTGTTTCGGCGGCGGCTCTAATTTTTCGGGAATTACCTTTCCTTTCCTGCGCCACCAATTAACTTCCGGCAAAGCAATACGGATTATTGCCTCCGAGCCGGCGAGCTGTCCGAAACTGACTCGGGGAAAATTTGAATATGATTTTGGCGATACCGTCGGGTTAACGCCGCTTTTACCTATGTACACGCTGGGACACGATTTTCAACCGGCTGATATTCATGCCGGAGGCTTGCGTTATCATGGAGCAGGTACCATTGTCAGCCAGTTGCGGCGGGATGGCTTCGTAGAAGTACAGGATATTCCTCAATTGGAATCGTTCGAAGCGGGACAATTATTCGCCAAAACAGAAGGTACCATTCCTGCGCCCGAATCGACGCATGCCATTGCCTCGGCGATTCGCGAAGCGAAAAAAGCAAAGGAAGAAGGAAAATCCAAAGTCATTTTGTTTAATCTTTCCGGACACGGTTTGATTGACATGAGTGCCTACGACCAGTATCTTTCCGGTAAGATGACAAATTATCAGTTGAGCGATGAAGACATTGCCCGTTCTTTGAACAATTTGGAACAATTAGCGCCTTGGAACGCCGAACATGCTTTGTAGAAACAGGTGACTACAGCCAGCCGTGATTCGTGTACCAGATTACACATTCCCGGATGCCGCGTTCCAAATCATATTCGGCTTGAAAACCCAAGTCATGTATTAAAAGGGAAATATCGCAAGTCCAGTCGCGGCGTTTCATGATTTTGTATTTGTCGCGATTCAAAGTAGAGGGTTTCTTTGTTGCTTTAGAAAATAGTTCTGCCGTAATTGAAACTGTTTTCAGAAGCAGTAAAGGGACTCTCAGTTTTAGTACCCGTTTTTTACCCAATGTATTCTTTGCCAGTTGAGTATATGTTTCGTCGGAATAGGTTTTTCCATCGGTAACGTTATATATCTTACCGTTAAAAGCACTTTCCGCTGCAAGAAACGCAGCCTTCGCCAAATCTTTTGCATAGATAAAAGTAAGCAATTGAGGCTCATAACCGGCAGTTAATTCCAAGCCGTTTTTTATACTTTTCAACATCAGAAAATAGTCTTTGTCGCGAGGTCCATACACACCGGTGGGGCGCAGAATCAAGTAAGGAAAATCGGGTTGAGTTTCCAAAAATTCTTCGGCTTTACGTTTGCTTTTTCCATACATAGTATCTGTCGGAGGCGTAGCGCTCAAACTGCTCATCAAAATAAATTTATCGGGAACAGCATCGGCTGCTTGCAAGGCTTCAATCAGATTACGGGTAAAACGATAATTGATTTTCTCGAAATCTTCGTAATGCAGGCATTTGGTCACCCCCGCATTGTGAATAACATAATCCCATTTTCCGAAGCATGTTCGGTGGTTCTCAATCTGTCGAATGAGTTTGTCCTTATCGGAATAGAATAAATCGACAAACGAAATTCGTTCGTCGAAAAGGTATTCTTTACTGCTGGTTTGCCTGATACCTGCCCAAACCTTCAAATTCCGATTCAGCGCTTCCTCAACCAAAAAACTTCCGATAAATCCGCCGGCTCCGGTGACTAAAACTTGTTTCATTGCGTTTGTTCAGTATTATTTTCTTAAATTGGTTTTCTTAATACATAAAAAATGCTTGTTGGAGATATTCTCTGTATCTTATTTTTTGGATGGTAATGTATGTTGAAAGCAAATAAAGAAGATAAAAATCTGTCAATGTACAAATATGACCATGAATCCGTATTCATTTTTTTAAAAGTCCTTTTAAGGAAAGAAGTCATACAAAAATAGTAATGCTTTCCGGCAATCTCTATTCCGTTTTGCTTGATTATCTTCAATAAATATTTTTCAGGGATTCCTCGTTCATTAGCTGTCAATCCTAAACGTTCGTTTCTCCAGTCGCCCATGGAATGAATAGGTTCATGCAATAACATATATCCACCGGGTTGTAATACTCGGAACAATTCTTTTAAAACAAACGATACATTTGGAATATGATGCAAAGTATCGAAACATGTTATCAGGTCGAATGAATTATTCGGAAATTCAATATTTCCTTTGGCGATTGGAGATTGATATTCAGGGATCAATTTCTTTCCTAACTTAGAACTTCTTGTCTGTAATGACGATTCTATAATTGTTAATTTCTCGATTTTATCTATGACGGGTAAAAATTCATATCCCCACGAAGATCCTAATCCCAATACATTATGAAATGTTTTTTGATCCTTTAGGTAATTAAAACCATACAATATATTTAAATGCTGAAATCCATAAAATTTACCATCAGTCATTTTTATCCCATACATATCAGCAAAAGCTTCTGCTTCTATATTATACCATTTTTCTATTTCTTCCGGTGAAAAATCGTCACCATAAAGATATGTTTCATCAAAGTATTGATAATAATTTTCCATGCAAATTATTGATAATATTGTTTATACAAACTGATATATTGTTCTGCTACAATTTTTTCCGAATAGCAATCAATAGCCTTTTGCCCGGCATTTTGCGATAATTGTTTATAATCGGCTTCAAACAACGTCCAATATATTCCGGTTGCCAGGTCTTCTGCTGATTTGTATTCAGCAACATATCCGTTTAATTTATGATCAATCATTTCCGGAATACCACCTATATTAAATCCGATACAAGGAGTTCCGCAAGCCATGGATTCCATAATCGTATTAGGTAAATTTTCTTCTAACGAAGGTGTTACATACACATCAGCAGCATTATACACAGAGATAATATCTTCTTCATTCGATAAGAAATTCAGAGAATGTACTTTAAGTCCCGAAATCTTAGACAAATCCATATTCGATTTTCCGAAAATAATTAATTCCAAGCCGTTTGCCTCCGATTTTTGACATAAAAATTCGATCGCTTTAATCAAATAATGAATCCCTTTTCTTTCATCGGAAATTTTTACAGCTCCGAATAGAATCAATTTTTTATTGTTTGGTAAATTCAACTTTTCTCTGCATAAAGACTTATTCATTGGTCTGAAAAGTGAGGTATCTATCGGATTCGGAATAGTAAATATTTTTTGACTTGAAAGTAAAGCGCTTTTCCCGGCATTATTTTTTAGCCAGCGACTGCAGGTTATGAAAACTATTTTCCCGGATTGATATATTGTTTTCTTTTTATTAAATAATTGATACGATAAGTCGCGATTTTCCGGTTTATTAAAATAGAAACAATCGTGACATTGTGTTTGATAGTTTTTGCACTCACGTGCATGATGACAGATACCCGTGCAAGCCCACATGTCGTGCATTGTCCAAAAAATGGGTTTTCCTGTTTTGATTAGTTTTTCCAGTCCGCATAAAGATATAAATCCTTGATTAATCCAATGGATATGAATAATATCGGCTTCTTTCACCAAAGGATGTTTAGATACGCTGAACCCTGTATTGGCTATTGATATCTTAAATAAGTTTTCTTTACTAAAATGATTTTGTACGAAAATGACCCATCGTTCCCAAAGAAAATTTATTTGAGCGATTTGTCGTTTAATGAAAGACGATTGAATGGAGATTACATTTTCATCATCAGTTTGTTTTCTCAATACCAATGTTTTGACTTCTATTTTGTTATCAATCAATGCTTTCATCAACCGATTAGCGGCAATAGCGGCGCCGCCTATTCGCTCTGAAGTATTTAATAATACTACTTTCATCTACCTGTCTTTAATATAGATTCAAAAAATATCTCGCCAATCTTTTCCATGAAAAAAACAATTTCTTTATAGTTGTATCATCTATTTTTTTATTACGCAAAACATATTGGGGATGTTTTAATGGAAAATGTATGCCGGAAACCGGAATTAAATGCTTTTCATTTTTTTTGGTTGTATGCGAAGCGTTCGGATCGCCCAAACCTATATTCGTAACCAGATTTACAGCAGGATAAATCGACAATTGATTTTGCAGACGCAACGAAAACCAATATTGAGTATCCCAAACACTAAAATTTTTCTTATTAGCAAGTGCATCCGGAATAAAAGAAGAAAAATAAATCTTTTCACGGCTATTGTTAAATAGAAATGACTGCCTATCTTTCTGTTCTTCCCAAAAAGACAAATTCAAATCAAAATTTTTCCAAACCCTGCGCCATGTTGCCCATCCCCAGATATGCGGACATGAACAGAAATCATAACTAAGCCCCTCTTCTATAATACCGGGTAAAAAATTATTTCCGCTGATATGTCCGATTCGTGTGTCATCTCTGTATTTATCAAGCAATTCTTCGCAATAGGGGAAAAAAGAAGGGTCAGGCAAGCAATCGTCTTCTAAAATAATGCCCTGTTCCACATTTTCAAAAAACCAAGTGATAGCAGAGCTGACAGCTAATTTGCAACCTAAGTTTTCTTCCCGGAATAGTGTTTTCAACTCGCAATCCCAATCGACTTGCTTAATAATATCTCTTACTCGTTGACATTTTTCGGCTTCTCCCCGTTTGTGCTTTCGTGCGCCGTCGGCCGCAATAAACAGATATTTGGGTTTTCTTTGCCGGATAGCGTCAAAAACTCTTTGCGATGTATCTTCGCGATTGAAGATTAAGAATAAAATAGGAGTATTGAAATTTTGCATAATTAACTATGTTTGAATAAAAAAGTTCCTTTTTTTCCCTATTTGCTTTCTTTTCCAGTGTAACATGTTGATAAAACGATAATTATAGCATAGTTTCTTATACTGTTTTTTTATTGGTAATTCTTGTTCTACATTCAATTTCACCTTATCCCCTACCCATGAAAGTTCAACAATATGAATTGCATATGTATGCATATCCGTTTCTCCGTAAGTGTGAGTAAATACTTTAGGAGAATAAATTACAATACCGTCTTTTAGATATTGGGGTTTATCAAGAGGCATATCGTATTGAAATCCGTAATACAAATGGGCATAATGGGCTAACACTTTCGGAATGACTTCTACATCATGAAAACCGTCCTCTCTCATTTTGAATTCTGTTTCCCGATAGTATTCCATTGTCATCTTTATCCATTCATTTCCTTTCTCAGCTCCAATAACAGCAGCCTCTATGGCATATCCGTCATGTTTATCTTTTTCGCTTCTTGATGCAATAACTTGGGGGTAATATTCAACAGCGCTGAATGCGGTATGATTCAAAAATGTATCAAATCGTCGAAATACCATCACATCGGAATCTAAATAAATACCACCTTCCGTATATAACGCGTACATACGGATATAATCCGCCGCAACCGCCCATTTTCGAGCCTCACAAGCATCTTCAACTAATTTAACACTGTGTATATCAAAACGATTTTTATCCCATAATATGAACTCGTAATCGGGCATCACCTTTTTCCACGAATTCACACATCGTTGTAAATGCTTCGGAAGGGGTTCTCCACTTAACCAACACCAATGTATTTTTTTCGGTATAGCCATTTTCGTATTATTTTATATTATAGTTGCAAATAATTTATCAGGGAGATGTACTATTTTGTAACAAGGATTTATTTCCAAAATTAGCTTTTCCAGCACTTCCCGATCGTCCGGTAGATGATATGTGCATATTGTTAATTTAGGAGCGAATGTTTTCAATGTATTAACCGCGCCTCTTAACATTTCTCGTTCAGCTCCTTCAATATCGGCTTTAATGAAATCAATTTGTTTCAAATTATTTTCTTCAACAAATTTGTCAAGTGTCGTAACTTTTATTCTCTCTTCTACTGCGGTAGTTTTTCCTTTCATAACAAATGAATTACTCGCTGTATGCTCTTTGTTGATAGTTATACTTAATTCACATTCTTTACTACCTAAGCCTTTCTTAATCGGATAAATTTTCCCTTTGTTTAAATCATTTGTTTTGCATAATAAATTATAATTATCTTCTGTCGGCTCAAAAGCGTAGGTTACAGCGCCTTTATAAACAGCATAAGCGCTAAAATCTCCAATCCAAGCTCCGGCATCGATTACAACATCACCTTTTTTGATTGTAACATCAAACGCTCCATCTTTATAACTATAAGGCGATTCTACATAATGGACAAGTGATTCTACAACTGATTTATCAAAATTATCATTATAAAAACACGGAATAAAAAAAACGTCTTCAAACATAAGCTTGATAAATAAATAAAAGTTGTTTTTATCTGCTGATATATCAGGAATGATGGATCCATTAAAATCAAAATAGGATTCTCCTTTTTCATTTTTTTTCAACCATCTTTTTTTGAAAGCTTTACATGTAACGTTTTTGTAAAATTCAAGAAAAAAATCCGGTGCAATCTTTAGTTTATACGCAATACCTCTAAGAAAATACGCGAAAGCTTCAAGCATTGTCCAGTGTTTGTAGCGTAATCCATTGATTGTATTCTGTATCAATTTCATTTTATATAGTTTTTTGTATGATTATTTCTATCGGCTTAGTATATATTTCGGAAGCTAACAAAGAATATGAGCTTTGATAAGACCCAACTATTTTCTTCGTGGAAGCAAGTGTAAATAACTCAATTAAAGCATCAACAACTCCCGTCTTTGTGCTCCGCTCCAGATTATTTTCAACAGTTATAATTCGACGACCAAAAATGTTGATTAGTTGCTCCTTTTCTTCCGTCGAATCGGAAGCTACATAAAAATTAGTTTCCGGATTCGCCGCTATTTCCTTTTGCATCCTTTCAATGAATGCCGGCAAAGGGCTATGTATTATGGACGCTGTAAAGTCTGTTCTGCGAATATGCACGCCTATTGTCTGTGGAGAAAGTAGATTCAATTGTGTATCTATTTTTTTTTGAATTGAATTTATAGGAGAAAGAACATCTATATAGTTACAATTGTTATAAAACTTTTGACAATGAAAAAGATAAAACTTGTTAGCCTTTTCGTTGGAATAATACCATTTTTCTACTGAAACTTGTTCTTTATACCAAAAATATACCGTATCAAATTTCAATTTTTGATATAGTTTTGAAAGAAAAAAATTACTTTTTACCGGCTTGGCATATTTGAAAAAATCCATAAAACTTGCCTCTCTAATTTCCACATTTTCTACTGTGGATGACAATGTGAACAAATCGTGAAATCCGGCGCCCATTCCCCGATCTTTGAACCAAATTACAGTCAATCGGAGGTTATGTTTTTTTGCAAAACCGACAGCAGAAGTAACCGCATAAATCCTATTACACAAACCTCCTTCAGGAACAAGTGTTAATTGTTTCACAAAATTATTCTATTTTTTGTTAACTCAAAAATTGCACAACCAAAATGACATCCATAGTTGTTCGCTATTTTCTCTTCCGAAATAATCACATTCTCATAAAATACATTGTTATCATCAATATATGAAAACGTATTTATCGTATAATATGGCGTAATCAATTCTAATAAATATTTAAGAGAAAACACACGATGAGCATGAAACTCTACTCGTTGTTTTCCCATAGGTACGGAAAAATAAAATTTCCCTTTCGGTTTAAGAATTTTGTAAATATTCATAAATCCAATCAAATAGCCATCATTGCAAATCGGATCTCCATACCGACCTAAACCAAAATGTTCAAGAGCATGCAAGCAAGAAATAGAATCGGAACTTTCCATATCCTCTTCTCGAAACTGCATAACGTCGAATTGCTTGAACCTAACATTATGTATCGGATTATTTAAGGGACGAATATCAAAAACTTCTATTTCTCTATAAGAGGCAACATGGGCGACAAAACCGCCTATATTGCTACCAATATCAATATGCCGAATAGGATTATTTTGATAAATCCGCTGTGCAACATATAAATCCTGATAAAAATAATGAAATCCCAAAGACCCGGCATTATCTTGTTTGTCTTCATAGTAGGGGGAAAGTCCCCAAGCGATCGGAAATGAAATGGACGATTTTAGTCCTTGCTTTTTAAATAATCTCAATTGTTTTTTTAGAACAAAATAACTACTGCAAGAAACAGCGTTCACTGATATATTAATTCCTGTATAAAGATATATATATCTGAATATTCGTCGCTTTGCTTTACCAAAAATATGCTGATCGAATTTCATATTATCTTTTCCTTGTTGACTGTTTTTTTATAAAGTCTAAAAAATACTCCATACTCTCTCTAAATATCACCGAACGGCTTATTTTCATCACAAAGATATACAAAATTGCGGATATTGCTATTTTAAACGTAAATAACCAATAAATGTTTTGTATGTTTCTTGTCGCTATCCATGCAATAAAAAAACAGATAAAAGTTATTCCCAAATACGGTAAGATATCTTTCAAAATATCTCTTAATGTCAATCCGATTAGTTGATATACCTGTCTTTGCCACAGCAACAATGCAGCAAATGATATTCCAACGTAAGCAGCTACCATCCAAAATAATCCCAAAGGATAGAAACAAAATACGGCAACCAATTGCAATAAACCGGTTAAAATGGTTATTTTCATATAGATGTCCGATTTCCCTTGCGTATAAACAACATTCGTAAACAGGTTCAAAAGAAAAGCCATTGCACTCCATATACAAAAAAGTTGCAGGAATGGAACGCTCGGAAGCCACTTTTCAGTAAGAGCTATCAATATAAATTCTTTCGCTACGAATGCTAATCCCAGCATGGACGGAAACGAAATAAATGCACCGAAGCGTATCATTTTCCTTACTACACCTACCTGCCGTTTTTTATCATTGTTCACTTGAACCAAAACCGGTTGAGCAATATAGTTAATCATGCCGCCAATCAATTGATTACCCATTGTCGCCCATTTCTGCCCCTGTGAATAATAACCAAGCTGTTCTTTGTTTAATAACTTGCCGATGATTACGGAAAGAAAATTGTTGTTTATTTGAACAAACAAACCGGTAAGGAAAATTTTAAGGCTGAACGAGAACATCTCCCGGATCGGTTCCAACCGAAATTTCCACGTGGGTTTCCAGGGAGCAATCCAAAATCGCAACAGAGAACCCAATGACAGTTGAATTACGGATTGTATGGCAAGCGACCAATAAGCTCCACCATGAATTGCAACTACAATCCCAACGCTCAATGCCGTCAACAAGGATACGGTATCAATGATTGCCTGTTGCTTTACCATCATTTGTTTAAAGATAATCGTATAGGATACGGTTCCTATCCCACTGAAAAAAAAACTGATAAATAAGAATCTGGATAAATTGACCAATGCCGGTTGGTTATAAAATCCGGCTATCAAAGGCGCCGAAAAGAAAAGAATTATATATAAGAATAGCCCCACATAAAAAGTGAACCAAAAAACTGCATTATAATCCTCGTGGGTAGCATCTTGCTTGTTTGTTAATGCAACAGAAAATCCGCTGTTGATAATTATTGCCGCGATCGCAGTAAAAATGGTTAACATACCATATAAACCGTAATCGCTTGCATTCAGAATCCGTGCCAGATAAATTCCAAAAACAAGACCCATCAACTGTTGAACGCCGTTGCTGAAACCTCCCCAGAAAAGACCGCTTGCCGTTTTTTGTTTGAGTGTTGACGTCATTCCGTTTTTATCACTTTCGCATCATTCGCTTTATTTCGCTTAATTTATTTAACGCTTCCATCGGGGTTAAATTGTTTACATCCAAATTATTTATTTCATCGCGAATTTGTGAAAGCACCGGATCGTCTAACTGGAAAAGACTCAATTGGTAGCCTTCCCGTTCGGACAACAATTTCTTTATGGGCTTGGCAATTCCGGTTTTTCGGTTATCGGCTTCCAATTGCTTGAGAATCTCATTTCCCCGTTTCACAATGCTATGCGGCATCCCTGCCATTTTTGCTACGTGAATTCCGAAACTGTGTTCGCTTCCTCCCTGCACTAATTTTCTCAGAAAGATAACTTTGTTATTTTCTTCTTTCACCGAAACATTGTAGTTTTTAATCCGTTTGAACGATTTTTCCATCTCATTCAATTCATGATAATGAGTAGCAAAAAGCGTTTTGGCATGACAGCGAGGATGTTCATGAATATATTCGACAATTGCCCAAGCGATGGAGATACCGTCGTAAGTGGAAGTGCCTCTCCCTAATTCGTCAAAAAGTACAAGGCTTCGTTCAGACAGATTGTTCAAAATATCGGATGCTTCGTTCATTTCTATCATAAAAGTAGATTCGCCCAAGGAAATGTTATCACCGGCTCCGACTCTTGTGAAAATTTTATCTACAATTCCTATCACAGCAGATTCAGCAGGAACAAACGATCCGATTTGAGACATCAATGTAATTAAAGCGGTTTGCCGCAACAGCGCCGATTTCCCCGACATATTCGGTCCGGTAATGACAATAATCTGTTGTTTTTTATCATCCAAATAAACATCATTGGGTATATAAGGCTCATCCGAAGGAAGTTGAGTTTCGATCACCGGATGCCTTCCGCCTTTTATATCTATCACAAGGCTGTCATTGATTTGCGGACGAATATACTTATTTCGTTGAGCGATCTTTGCAAAGGATAAAAGACAATCGATCTGAGCAATCAAATTGGCATTCGTTTGAATAGGCGCAATGTATTCGGCTAATTCAAGCGTTAAATCATTGAAAATCTTGGTTTCCAGTGCTATGATTTTATCCTCCGCGCCCAAGATTTTTTCTTCATATATCTTTAATTCTTCCGTAATGTATCTTTCGGCGGCAACTAAAGTTTGCTTTCGAATCCAATCTGAAGGAACTTTGTCTTTGTGGGTGTTGCGAACCTCAATGTAATATCCGAATACGTTATTATAGCTTACTTTTAATGAAGGGATTCCCGTTCGTTCGCTTTCCCGTTGCTGTATCTGTAAAAGATAATCTTTCCCGGAAAAGGCAATTCCCCGCAGTTCGTCTAATTCTTCATTTATTCCTTTAGCGATAACATTGCCCTTGTTTAATAATACGGGCGGATCCGGCATGATTTGTTTCTCGATTTTATTTCGAATCAATTCGCAATCATTCAGTTGATCTCCAATGGTGCGAAGACTGTATTCATCTGATTGGAGACAGAGTTGTTGAATGGGTTCGATTGCCTGCAAAGCGACTTTCAATTGCACGACTTCTCGCGGGTTTACTCTTCCGACAGCTACTTTCGAGATGATACGTTCCAAATCCCCGATCAGATGAAGTTGTTTTTCCAGCAATTCTTTTAATTCCGGCATCCTGAAAAAATATTCAACCATCGATAAACGATCGTCAATGAGTTTTTTTTCTTTCAAAGGAAAAACGATCCAGCGTTTCAATATTCGGGCGCCCATAGGTGTGATGGTTTTATCCAAAACCTCTAAGAGCGACTTCCCACCTTCGTTCATTGTGGTTAACAATTCCAAACTGCGAACAGTGAATCGGTCTAAGCGGACATAACGGTCTTCTTCTATGCGCGATATGGACGTAACATGTTTGATTTGAGTATGTTGCGTTATATCCAAGTAATGCAATACGGCTCCTGCCGCTACAATTCCATTCGTCAGGTGTTGAATTCCGAATCCTTTGAGGTTTTTCGTTTCGAATTGTTTCAGCAAGCGAGCGTTGGCAGTGTCTTCGGTAAAAATCCAATCATCCATTTCGAAAGTCAATAAACGAGTGCCAAACAGTTCCTTAAATTGTTTGCGTTTATTGCGGTCTAAAAGGATTTCTTTGGGTGCAAAATTGTTAATCAGTTTGTCGATATAATTGACCGCACCTTCGGCAACCAAAAACTCGCCGGTAGATATATCAAAAAAAGCGATTCCGCAAATACTCTTGTTAAAATGAACGGCGGCTAAAAAATTGTTTTCTCTATGATCCAATATGTTATCATTGATGGAAATACCGGGAGTAACCAGTTCGGTAATTCCCCGCTTCACAATTTTTTTTGCCAATTTCGGGTCTTCCAATTGATCGCAAATGGCAACCCGCTTTCCTGCCCGTACCAACTTAGGCAAATAGGTATCCAAAGCATGATGCGGAAACCCCGCTAATTCGACAAATTGCGCCGCTCCGTTTGCTCTACGTGTCAATGCAATTCCCAAAATCTCGGAACTTATAATGGCATCTTCTGCAAATGTTTCATAGAAATCCCCTACACGAAACAACAAAATGGCATCGGGATGTTTCGATTTAATTTCAAAATATTGCTTCATTAAAGGCGTTTCTACAATTTCTTTTGCCATATAAATCCTGTTTTGTGCATTAGCCTGCAAAGATACCTTTTTTTGTTAAACAATTCGTATCTCCTTAGCGTTTTATTTTACAAGGGGTGAATGACAAAAAAACGGTGGCGTGCCAAAAGTCAGATTTGACACAGCCACCTTCAACTTGTGGTAGTTTCAGTATTTTATTTTACTACCGCCGGTTTTTTGAACGTCTTTACAACTCCATTCATATCATACACTTCCATATAAATGAGGTATATTCCCGAAGCGAGCGTTTGCCCGGCATTTCTTTTTCCGTTCCAGATCAAAGTGCCTTCGGTTCCCAGCAATTCGTTGTTGGCAATCACGTTTACTATTTTTCCCGCCATATCGTAAACATACGCCCGACAACGATAACCCGGCGACCGAAGTTGATAGCGGATGGAATAAGTATCCGCAGTTATTTCCGGATAAGTGATTGTAATCCCTTCAACTATTTCCGTACCGAAGAATTGCGAATTTTGATATCCCGGTGTTCCGAAACCGCTTGCAGCGGAAGCTGAACGCCAATTTCCCGGATCGCTCGCCGGCAGATTGACATCAATACGCTCAAGTGCAATCCCCTTTTTGTTGCTGATACCTGCCGTGTGCATTTTTTCGGTATAGGCAAACTCGTCTATAATTTCATTTGTCCGGTTATTCAGTAATACCACACACCCGGATGTATTTGCCAATGAAGGCATAGTACTAAGTTCTGCAAACAAAGAACCGGGACGACATTCGAAGAACGAACAAACTAAATCTTTACTTTTCGTTATCACCAGGTATTCCCGAGGTTGAAGCAATAAAGGAGTCGATGCCAATTCGTATAATTTATTAAAAGATCCGTCGGACGGCTTACGAGAGGTTATACTCAAAAAACGCAAATCAAACGCTTTGTCGGATTTATTATAAATTTCCACGTATTCATTGCCACCTGACGGAGGATTAAACAATATCTCGTTGATAACTATTTCGTTTTCTGCTGCCTCATAACCCGAACCAAGCAGTATTGTTTTGTTTTCCAATCCGAATCCCGAACGGTCTTTTACCCCCGTCAATTCCAATTCAACCAATTCTCCTTGCGGAGGCAGTGCATTCAATCGAAGAATTACTTCCGTAGCCTGCGGATAATTGGGAGTCAAATCGACAATCTCATAAGAATTGTTACTTACCGTATAAAAAGACTTGTCCATTAATGTCCTTCGATTCATCGGTTTGGAGAACGTCAACTTAACTTCGTTATTTTCCAAGGTTTGAATATCGATGATTGCCGGAATCTCCGTATCCGGGTTGTCTGCTTTCACGGAATTTTCCCTTCCCGGCGTCCCTCCGGCAATATCGGAACCTGTCCAATTGGCAGCTGAATTACTTTCATTTCTCCAATCGATACATTCCAACGACCATCCGCCGGCTTTTTTCTCGGTGCTTCCGTACATTTTATCGGTATATTCAAACCAGGAAATTAACGTTCCACCGCTCTGTCCGAACATTAACAATTTTCCGGTATTAGCCAAAGTCGGAAAAGATGCTACGCCAAATACTTTGACGTTCTCCGGAAAGGTAGCGACAGCTGTTGTTTTCGTTAAAACAAAATATTCATGCGGTTTGATTTCTGCATCGGGAAGTTTATACGAATTATCTCCGTAATAATAGATGCAGCTTTTCAGATTAAACGTTTTATCACTTCTATTATACAATTCAACGTATTCCGGATCAACACTTCCGGGATTTGCCATAATCTCGCTGAACACAACATCGCCTTCTTCCGGCAATTCCGGATCAATCGGTTCGCTGACACTCTCTTGTTCGTCGTCTCTCAGTTCTCGAACCAGAAAATCGTCGAAAAAAAACGATTGGTTCCGAGTAGAAGAAAAGTAACAAAACACTCCGAAATAACTTCCCGAGAATACATCCGTTACCGAACAACTGCCTTCCAATACGTATTCCGATTCATCTTCCAGTTTCGAATACAAACTGAATTTTCCTTTTTTATCCAATTTTGCTTGGATATTCAACGCTACAGACGTTTTATTCAAACGGTCGGCAATTCCATCAATTAAAACCTTGTTCGTCTTGCCCTTTTGAGAAATCAAACAGAGATTTCTATTTGTGTATCCGATACGAATAAAAAGACCGTTTAACTCGCCCGTTAAATCGGAAGCATCACTACACAAATACACTTTGGCATAATTGGACGATGTGGGATTGAAATCTAATTTCATCCACCATTCCCAATAAGCGTTAGCCGATAATGCGGAAGCTGTAGTTAACTGAGCCGGAGACCCGGTCTTCGGCGCACTCAATTGCAACTGAAATTCCGTATTCACAATAAATTTCTCACTTTCTCCCGACCATTCCGGTAAACGAACAACGGGCGGAACGCTTTGAAAAAGTCCGTCACTAAACTGATCAGAAAATTGCGAGAAAACACAACATGGCGCCAAGAAAAGCGCTAAGAAAATAATTTTTTTCATAAGAAAACATTTTGGTTTGTTTGGTTAATAATATATTTTGTTAATTTTGCATCTCAATCCGACAGGGATTGATTTGCGGTGCAAATGTAGTTATTTTTCCGAACTAAAAGCAAAATAACGAACACTTTTTTTAATTTAACGATATTTAACAAGATGAATGTAGCAATTGTTGGAGTAAGCGGCGCTGTGGGACAAGAGTTTCTGCGCGTTTTGGAAGAACGAGAATTTCCTGTGGATGATTTGACGCTTTTCGGTTCAGCCCGAAGCGCCGGCAGTGTATATGAATTTAAGGGTCGAAAAATTACCGTTAAAGAATTAAAGCATAACGACGATTTCAAAAATATCGCTATTGCTTTTACATCGGCAGGAGCCGGAACTTCCAAAGAATTTGCCGAAACAATTACGAAATACGGAACCGTAATAATTGACAATTCAAGCGCTTTCCGAATGGATGAAGATGTTCCGCTGGTTGTACCCGAAGTTAATGCGGCAGATGCTCTGGTTCGTCCGCGATGCATTATCGCTAATCCCAATTGTTCTACCATCCAGATGGTGGTTGCACTGAAGCCGCTGGAGGATATTTCACATATCAAGCGAATCCATGTAGCCACCTATCAATCGGCATCGGGAGCCGGAGCTGCCGCTATGGCAGAATTGATCCATCAACACGACCAAATTGTTAAAGGAGAAACGCCGCATGTTGAAAAATTTGCTTACCAATTGGCTTTCAATGTGATTCCTCATATCGACATTTTCTTGGATAACGGTTATACTAAAGAAGAAATGAAGATGCACAACGAAACGCGCAAAATCATGCATTCCGATGTGGAAGTGAGCGCCACTTGCGTTCGCGTTCCCGCTTTACGTGCACATTCAGAAGCGATATGGATTGAAACTGAACGACCGATTTCCGTTGAGGAAGCTATGGACGCTCTCGGTAAAGCGGAGGGTGTAGTTGTTGAAGACGATCCTTCAAAAAAGATTTATCCGATGCCTTTGTTTGTCGCTTCGCACGATCCCGTTTATGTTGGTCGTATCCGCAAAGACATTACCAATCCCAACGGACTTTCGTTCTGGTGCGTGGGCGATCAGATCAAAAAAGGAGCGGCGCTCAATGCCGTGCAAATTGCAGAGTATTTGAATAAAGAGGGTGCGATTTAGTTTCATTTACCTTTTACTATTTACCATGAATTATGAATTACAAATTATTATTCGTTTTTGCTCTTCTTTTTGTCCCAAGCTATGTTTTCAGTCAAGGATTGAAGCTCAACGATCTTGGATATTTCGAAAAACAAGGAGTTAATATTCTTGTTTTCAGTAATCAATATACCGGTTTGTTTTTCGATGAGAAAACTGCCGGCATCGAATTGATTCATCACGGCGTCAGAACATCGACCGGCGGTGCGGTTAGACTGTCCGATACTCCCGAACAGTGGGATCTTATTCCTACGGTGACGGAACGCAAGGTAAACAAGGCAACGAATGCCATAGAATGTGTTTTAAGATATAACGACTTCGATTTCGATTCGCGTATTACAGTAACAGCTAAAGACAAGGGGGTTGAAATATCCGTTTTTCTCGACAAGCCTCTTCCCAAAGTCCTTGAAGGTAAGGCGGGATTTAATCTCGAGTTCTTGCCTTCGGCTTATATCGAAAAGTTCTATTCGATGGATGGACGATCGAACATCTTCCCGCGCTATCCGGCGGGTAATACCGTAATAAAGCCTGTCAGCGAGAAAATTAAACAATTTAACGGCTATTCGACTTTCGACGATAAGGGACGCGGCGAATTTATCAATCCTTTACCTCTCGATACCGGTCATACACTCGTTCTTGCGCCCGACGCTCCGGAACGTTTGGTGAAGATTACTTCACAAGATGCCGAGCTTAAGTTGTTCGACGGCCGTAATCTCGCTCAAAACGGCTGGTTTATTGTCCGCAGCCTGCTGCCGCCGGGAAAAACGGGTAAGGTTTTGACATGGTATCTCGAACCGAACGCTATTCCCGGTTGGATCAGAGAGCCGAATATCGGTTTCTCACAAGTGGGTTACCATCCCGCGCAGCAAAAAATCTCGGTCATCGAGCTTGACAAGAACGATAAACCTCTTGACAAAGCTTTTTTGTATAAAGTGGGCGATGACGGAAAAGCCGCCGAAGTTTTCACCGGCAAGATTATCCCTTGGGGCAATTTTTTAAGATATTATTATGTGAAGTTCGATTTTTCCAAAGTAAATACACCCGGTATTTATTATATTCAATACGGCAACCATAAAACCAATACGTTTGCGATAGGCGATAAGGTTTACGATAACATTTGGTATCCGACTATGGATGTGTGGTTTCCTGTGCAAATGGATCATGTAACCGTGAACGAGGCTTACCGGGTTTGGCACGGAGAACCCTATAAGGACGATGCTTTACAAGCTCCTATAAATACCAATCATTTCGACGGTTATACCCAAACAGATACGACAGATACCAAGTATCATCCCCTGGAACGCATTCCCGGATTAGGCATAGGCGGCTGGTTTGATGCCGGCGATTTCGATATCCAAACCGGCTCGCACAACAGCGTAATTATGTCGTTTGTCAATCTGTGGGAAAACTTCAAACCTTTACGCGATGAAACATTTATCGATCAACATATACGCTACGTGGATATTCACCGTCCCGACGGCATTCCCGACCTGTTGCAACAAATCGAGCACGGAACATTCAACTTGGTAGCTCAAGCAGAAAATATCGGACATATGTCAAGAGGTATTGTTGCTCCCGTCCTCGATCAATACCATCACTTGGGAGATGCTTCGACCATTACAGACGGGCTTCCTTTTAATCCGAAACTCGGTCCTCTTGAAAATGACGGAAAGTCGAGCGGAAGAATTGATGATCGTTGGGTGTTTACCAATCGCAATCCACAGCTTGATATTCAAACCGCAGCCTCGCTTGCCGCTGCAAGCCGTGTTCTGAAAGGATTTAACGACAATCTTTCGGAAAGAGCGCTGAAAGAATCGAAAAGGCTGCTCGGAGAAGCAGTGGAACTATTAAAAAATCAAACGCAAGACACCTTGCCGGGCAGCGGCGGAGAGGCAAATGCTTATCTCCAACTTTACATTACAACCGGAGAAAAGCAATATGCCGTTGACTTTGAAGAACATTTATGGTCATCGCTCGATCGCAGTGTCCTCTTCAGCATGATGACCGCTTTGCAGGCGATTCCCTATATGAACGATTCGTATAAGGCGAAACTCCGTCCATACGTTGTGAAATATAAAGCCTTCATCGACGAAAACGAGAAGGATAATCCCTATGGAACGCCCATTGTTCGCGGAAACTGGGGCGGCAACAGCATGACGGTCATGTGGGCAACTACCAATTACTTTGCCACCAAATATTTCCCGGATATTGTCGGTCCCGAATATGCTTTCAGGGGTTTGAACTATATTTTCGGTTGCCATCCCTATTCTAATCTGTCATTCGTGGCATCGGTCGGCGCCCGCTCGAAAAAGATCACTTACGGCAATAACCGGGCTGATTTTACCTATATCGCAGGAGGCATTGCCCCGGGCTTGATTCTTCTTAAACCCGACTTTTTGGAAAACAAAGACGATTGGCCCTTTTTGTGGGGCGAAAACGAATGTACTATTTCAGGTTGTGCCGGTTATGTGTTTTTGGCAAATGCCGTTCAAGCGCTTTTAAAGAACTAATGCATATTTTATATATTTTTGTAACACTATAACATTTTATAATATCTAAATCATGAACAGACGTCAATTTATCAACAGAAGTGCAGTAATGCTGGCAGCAGCCAGCATGGTAGGAGGACTATCAATGTGTGCCGATTCTAACAAGAGACGTATCGGCATACAGTTATACACCGTAAAAGATGAGCTTCCCAAAGATTTCATCGGGACATTGAAGAAACTTTCAGCTATGGGTTATTCGTCGATTGAACCTTACGGATTCACCACCGACGATTTTTTCGGCCATACCATGAAAGAATTGAGCAACATAGTGAAAGATATGGGTATGACTGTATCGGGTTCGCATATTTGGTCGAACATAACTGTCAATGACCCCACCGAAAAAGAATGGGATTTCTGGAAGAATGTTGCCGACATCATTAAGTCGGGCGACGCCAAGTGGGCGATACAGTCAAGTATTCCGAAGGTACAGACTTTGGACGATCTCAAGAGTATCGTTTCATATTTCAATCGGGCAGGCGAAATATGCAAGAACGGAGGAGTGAATTTCGGTTTCCACAACCATTTTGATGAGTTTGTAGCGGTTGACGGTGAAATCATTCTCGATTATCTGGTTAAGAATACCGATCCGAAATTGGTTTCTTTTCAAATGGACTTGGGACATGTCGTCAACGGAGGAGGCGATTGCGTCCATTATCTGAAAGACTATCCCGGACGTTTTCGCTTATGGCATGCTTCCGACTTTGACAGCGCAAGCAGAAAATATACCGAAGTCGGGAAAGGAAGCGTCCCCTACCCTACTTTGTTCGAACTGGCTAAATCGTCGGGACTGGAATATCTCATCGTAGAGCAGGAAACACAAGGCGATATTTTTGACTCGTGTAAAGCGGACTTTGATTACTTAAAACAATACAAGTGGACAAAAATTTGAAAGCTTCTTGAGGGCTGCAGAAAAGGTCTATTCCGGTTTCTTCATCCCTTTAATCATCTGTAAACAAATAAACACTAAAAACAATCCTACAATAATTATTGTGCCCCACAAGAATACGGGTCGTTCCAAAAAAGTAGGCGCTCTTTTAGGAACGACCTTTTCGGGTATCGGGAACAGATTTTCTATTTTGAGGACAGGGATGTCTTCAGGTATTTTGTTACGAAAATATTCAATATCGTATTCCGGTGAAACCGATTCTTTATTGTCCGACGACAGTCGGTATTTTTTGCCGGCTTCCAGATAGAGGCAAGCATAACGACAAAGACCGTAGAATTTTACCGAATCAATAACTACCGGAGGATTGTTTTGATTTTCAATTACAATAACCGTTCGAGGGGTTAAGAAAAAATCGTTAATCAAAAGCGTATTTTCATTTCCGGAGGATAAATTAAAGCGATAATTATTATATGACAGCGAATCTATTAATATCGCCGGGCGATAATAATCGGGTTTGTTTTTAATGTTAAATTCTATTTTATTGATACAATAAGTATATTTCAATTCGGGAAACGAAAGACAGGTACTCTTGGTGTTATCGTTGTTCTCTACGGCAATCTTTCCCGGGTCAATAGTCGTAAAATTGCCGTAAATGTTTGAATTTTTTATTTTCCCGACTTTCAGAACTTCCAAGGGATTTTTCTGATCATTCCATAAGCTTATTTCATAATATCGGTAATTTCCACGAGGAAAATCGACAATCAGCATTTCCGTGTTTTCGCTTGTCGGCTTAACAAATCCGGAGACAGTTGTTTGTTGTTTTACTATATACCATTGTTTCAAATTATTACTACCTCTCACGGATGCGTATTTTCCCGTTTCGGCTTGCTGTATGATAATACAAAAACGATTCAGGTTTTCACCCGTTTTATTGTCGATGATCATATTATTCAGACTGTCTTTTACCGTATTTTTTATTAAATTGAAGCTTTCAAAATTACCGGTTTCCCGAATAGGATCGGTAGAGCGAATAAAGTAAGGTACTTCTTTGTTATTCTCATCGAATATTTTCAGATATTGTAATCCGGCTCCAATCAATTCTTGATCGAGCTCAACATTATAGTAGTCGCTTTTTTCAACAACAGGCAATTCGGCTTTCCATGCGGTTTGACCAACACCGTATTGTACAAACAAAAGTAAAAGTATAAAAAAATAGTGCTTCATCGATTTATTTTGCGTTTTCTTTTTTTATTTCCTCATCATTTTTAACCAAGGTTCGTATCTTTTGCTGAAGGAAAGATACAAGCAGCAATATCACTCCCAACAATACAAATGAAATAATTCGTCCGGATTGCGACATCCTCCATACATCGTAAGCATAAAACTTGAGGATAATAAATGCGAAGAAAACAAGGGAAATCTTGCGCAATAAGGCTTCCTTCCGATTCAATCCCCAAATCATCAGAATCATGGCAATTATGCCCCATAAAATAGGATAACCGAATGTATGTACATCAGCCAATACAGGATAATAATCGGAATTTCCCGACATCCAAATAACCAGATGATCGGTTTCCACACTCAGTATCACAACCACCAAAATCGTCAGTAACCAGCTGAGTCGGCTGCTTAGTTTATCCGGCAACGATTTTATATTCGCAACCACGAGATAAACAATATAAGCTATTGCCGGCAATGATAATAGATGAACCGAAAAATAACTTGCCGGATGGATTTCTTTCCCCAAATAAAGTACGTCATAACGTAGATCTGCTGCTTGCATGGTATAGAAACAAGCATATAATACTACAGCAGAATACAATAATCCGAAAATATATTTTTTCGTTGAAACATTTTTATGATAAAAAATCCCCAAAACGGCAACATAAATAGTTGTAAAAGTGGCAAGGGCAACAATCCTGAAACTCGAAGTTTCGTAATATTCGAAACCGGTATAATGCGCAAGCAGGATATCCAATTCTATAAACGGAACGATATAAGCAAGTACCATTACGATTATGGCGAATATTCCGGAAATCCTGTTTTTCTCAGCCGGTTCACGTTTCAACAGCAACATATTAATCACAAATGCCGCAATAACAACAATACCCGTGATAAACAACCGGTTTGAGAAAAATGTTATCGTATTTTTAAAAGAATACATATTACCAATATCCATAAAATACGAAATTAAAACCAGTAATGAAATCAGAATAAATCCCGTATGAAAAATTCCAATCCGAGATTTTTGCCACAGCCAAAGCAACACAACCGATTCTGCCGCCCAGAAAAGAGTGATCACGCTGCCCTTCAACTGGACCGGTATTGCAAGACTGACAAAACTTAAAACGATGGCAATAATCAGATAAATCATATTACGATCTATTCGGCTGTTTCTGAAAAGTGTCAACATTACGACCGCGTTTACGAGCGCCAGAGAAATGGTTATCAAGCCTCTTACATCCGAAAGATAATGATTAAAAACATATAAGTAAGCGAAATATGCCGACAAATTATTGATCAATATCAAAAATACCTGATATGCCGATATCTTTCTTTCGGATTGAAAATGATCAAACAAAGCCAAAAGATAAAATTGTATGTAAAATAAAGAAATAAACAGCGATATGCTGAAAAATTCATTCTTAAAAGAGTTGAACGTCCATACCCAAAAAAATGAAAGAGTCAGAACAAAGCTTATAATTCCTATTATGCGCCATTTCTTTATATAGGAGACAATCAACATTCCGGTATTCAATATAAAAATGTAGGAGAACAGCACCACATAATTTCCTATTCCGGTACTTATCATAAGCGGTGAAGCAAAACCTCCGAGCAGAGAGAAAACGGCAAGCTCTTTCCGGTTATAAAGGAGTGAAAGCGTTACGGAAAATACAGTGGTGAATATCAACAAAACAAAGGCGAGTGTCTGACCAAACAAACCGTATTCACGAAAAGCGATGGTAATCGTAATGTAAAACACCGCTATTCCACCCCCTGACAATATTGATGAAAAAACGGGATAATTCGCTTTCAATTTGTAAGCTATTCCGATGATTACGCATCCGATTATAAGACCTATTCCTACTCGTCCCACTTCATTGATCCAATTTTGATCGATGGCGTATTTAACAAAAAACCCGATACCCAGAACAAGGGTAACTATGCCTATTTTGCTCAGCCAATTAGTTCCTAAAAGTTTTTCAAAAACTTTTCGTTCATCTCTATCTTCGGTGATCGTCGGAGGAATAATCGTTGAATCATCTTGCTCCGGCTTAACAAAAATATCCGGAGAAGGACGGTTTAAGGCTGCTTGAGAAGGCTCCGAATCTATAGCCGGAACGGAAGCTTCCGGTATTTCGGGAATTTCAGTCGCGTTAAAGATTTCTTTGGTTTGAACAACTTCCTTATCTTGCCCCTCCTCAGCAAATTCTTCCGAAACCGCCGGTTGAGCTTTGGACATCGCCAAAGCGTTATTTCTTTTATCCATAGAACGCATACCATCCTCAAGCGAATTTATCCGGGAAATAATATACCGCATTTCACCTCTGAGCGAACCTATCTTAAAGAGTATAATAATCGGGAAAATGAATATGGCGCCGATTAAAATCAACAATATTATTAATAGAATTGTAAAATCATTCATAATACAAGTATTAAATTTACTGCCGTAAAAGTACGAAAATTTTATACTATTTTCAGTAAATAAAGCGTTAATTCAAAAATAACTTAATGAAAGAAGCTTATTGATCAGGAAATATATTCAGGGTACTTCCAATAATCAGATAACATTATGGGAAGTATGGAGAATCATCATCTTCTTCCTCCTCCTCTTCTTCCGGTTCCGGCTCCGGCTTTTGCGGACCTTGTTTCCTGAAAAACAGAGCGCATAACAAACCACTGATTGCTCCGGCTAAATGACCTTCCCATGATACGGAAGGATCAACGATTTCAGCAATCGGGAACATATTCCAAACCATGCTCCCATAAAGGAAAACAACTATCAGCGACACTGCCATCAAAGGAATGTAGCGTCGAAATATTCCGCTGAAAAACAGGAAAAAAGCCAATGAATAGACCAATCCGCTGGCTCCGATGTGCGTGGAATCGCGACCGATAATCCACGTTAACAAGCCCGACAGTATCCACAATATCGGAAAAACTCCGTAGCCCAAATCTTTATAGAAATAAAACAAACACCAAGCCAGAACCAGCAGGGGTATGCTGTTCGAAAATAGATGATTGGCATTGGCATGAATGAAAGGGGAAGTTAAAATTCCCCACAGTCCGTTGATTTTACCGGGATAAATTCCGAAACGGCTCCAATCGGCATCCCCGATTTTCTCCGCAAGCAGAGCCAGCCACAATACAATTATAAATATAACGGGGAAAAACAGGGCATATAGAATCCGTTTTCTTTCAATTTTTATATCCATGATGATTTTTCTTGTACATTCACTGCAAATTTAGGAAAATAAACCAAAAAATGGTAGTATATTTGCACTTCCTTAAAATATATCGTAATGTTCGTCTCTAAATTGATAAAATTACATAACAAACAGTAATAAAATTACAAGATATGGGGTATTTGAAATTTGATAAAACCTTGCTAATTAATTTAGAAGAATCATTGACAAGGGAAATGTTACGCACCAATCGAGGAGGAGCTTACCATGCTTCGACAATAGTCGATTGTAATACACGTAAATATCACGGTTTGCTTGTAATCCCGGTGCCCGCGCTGGGAGAAGACAATCATGTGCTTCTGTCGTCTCTTGACGAAACGGTCATCCAGCACGGAGCCGAATTTAATTTGGGAGTTCACCAATTCGATAATTATCATTTCAGTCCGAACGGCCATAAATATATCCGGCAATACGATTGCGACATTATGCCGCGAACTCTTTTCAGGGTCGGCGGTGTGATTATGACTAAAGAAAAGGTACTTACGACTTACGACAACCGAATTTTGATTAAATATACTTTGCTTGACGCTCACTCGGAAACGATATTGCGCTTCAAACCGTTCCTTGCTTTCCGAAATGTTAATTTCCTGACCTCAGCCAATCCACACGCAAATCAGCATTACGATTTGGTGGAAAACGGTATAAAGACCCGAATGTACGAAGGCTATCCCGATTTATATATGCAATTCAATAAACCCTGCCGGTTCGTTTTTCAACCCGATTGGTATAAAAATATCGAATATTCGAAAGAAATGGAACGAGGATTTCCTTATAAAGAAGATTTATACGTCCCCGGATATTTCGAGATGGAAATCAAAAAAGGAGAATCGATTTATTTTTCCGGAGGAGATACATTTATCGATCCCTCCGTTTTGGAAGAAAAATACGAAGACGAAATCCGAAACCGAACTTCCCGAACTTCCTTTTACAATTGTTTAAAAAATGCCGCCCAGCAATTTTATCATCGTCCAACCGAAAACGACGCTTATCTGATTGCCGGCTATCCCTGGTTCAAAGTCAGAGCACGGGACTTGTTTGTGTCTTTACCCGGATGTACCTTATCGATCGATGACCCGGTGCGATTCGAAAAAATCATGACTACAGCTATCCCCGCTCTTCGAAACTATATGAAAGACGGGGCGGGAGATAAAGTGATTAAAGAGATTGAAATGCCCGACGTCTTTTTGTGGGCGGTCTGGGCTGTGCAACAATATTCGAAAATGCAGGGAACAGCCCGATGTCAAGAAATATATGGAGAGTTTATTCAAGAAGTTATTGACTACATCATCGAAAATAAGCATCCCAACTTACTCTTGGAAAAAAACGGATTATTATATTCCGATGGGAAGAATCAAGCAATTACCTGGATGAACTCTTCCATTGACGGCAAGCCGATAGTTCCTCGTTCGGGTTATATAGTGGAATTTAACGCTTTATGGTATAACGCCTTGAAATTCGCTTCCGAATTAGCCGCAACACAAGAAAATACCGAACAGGTTAATCAATTGGAAGCCATAGCAAGCAGAACCGGTGCGTCGTTTGTCGAAACTTTCGTCAACGGCTACAACTATTTGTTCGATTTCATAGACGGAGTGTATGCCGATTGGAGCGTTCGTCCCAATATGTTGTTCGCCATTGCTTTGGATTATTCGCCGCTGAATCGCCAACAGAAAAGAGCCGTATTGAACATCGTTACGAAAGAACTGTTAACGCCGAAAGGAATACGCTCGCTGAGTCCCAAAAGCGAAGGATATCGTCCTTATTATGCCGGACCGCAAAATGACCGGAATTTAGCTTATCATCAAGGAACCGCCTGGCCCTGGTTATTGGGGTTCTATTTGGAAGCCTATCTGCGTTTGTACCAATTAAGCGGAATTTCTTTTGTCGAACGCATGTTAATCGGATTAGACGACGAGATGAATTTACATTGCATCGGAACATTATCGGAATTATTCGACGGAAATCCTCCTTTCCAAAGCCGGGGAGCTATTTCCTTTGCCATGAATGTGGCTGCTATTTTACGCGTGTTGAAATTATTGGAAAGTTATACCGAAACAATTGAGAATTAATCCCCCGTCCCTTCATGCGGAATTCAGGGGTAAATAATTCGTAATTTATAATTATCAAAAAATGAAGGCATTAATGTTTGGCTGGGAGTTTCCGCCGCATATATTGGGAGGATTAGGAACCGCAAGCTTCGGCTTGACGAGAGGAATGTCGCTCCAATCCGACATGGAAATCACGTTTGTCATGCCAAAACCGTGGGGTGATGAAGATCAAAGTTTTTTACGCTTGATAGGAGCCGGCAATACGCCGATTGTTTGGAAAGATGTCTCGTGGGACTACGTCAGACATCGTATCGGCAACTTTATGGATCCGCAAATATACTTTGATCTGAGAAACCATATCTATGCCGATTTCAGCTATTATTCCACCAACGATGTGGGTTGTATCAAGTTTTCGGGGCGGTATCCCGATAATCTGCTCGAAGAGATTAATAATTATTCGATTGTGGCAGGGGTTATTGCAAGAACCATCGGCGCGGATATTATTCATTCGCACGATTGGCTCACCTATCCCGCAGGCATTCATGCCAAAACAATCACCGGAAAACCGTTGGTTATTCACGTTCACGCAACCGATTTCGACAGAAGCAGGGGAAAAGTAAATCCGCAAGTCTATGGTATCGAGAAAGACGGCATGGATCACGCCGACCACATCATTACCGTAAGTAATTTAACGCGAAATACGGTCATCGAAAAATATCACCAAGACCCGAAAAAAGTAACCACCGTGCACAATGCGGTTGAGCCCTTAAGTCCCGAAATAGAAGCCATCGGTTCGAAAAAAGGAACAAAGGATAAAGTCATCACTTTTTTGGGAAGGATCACGATGCAAAAAGGTCCCGAATATTTTGTGGAAGCAGCAGCCCGTGTATTGAAAAAAGCCGATAATGTGCGATTTGTTATGGCAGGCAGCGGCGATATGATGAATCAGATGATTCGATTAGCCGCACAGCGAAATATTTCCGACAAGTTTCATTTCACCGGATTCATGAAAGGAAGACAAGTGTATGAAGTTCTCAAATCGAGCGACGTTTATGTTATGCCTTCGGTATCCGAGCCTTTCGGAATTTCGCCGCTCGAAGCCATGCAATGCGGCGTTCCTTCCATTATTTCCAAGCAGTCGGGATGCGCCGAAATTCTCACCCATACAATAAAAACCGATTATTGGGACATTGAAGCGATGGCTGATGCGATGTATTCCATCATTACCTATCCGGGCATGTATGAATATTTAAAAGAGGAAGGGAAAAAAGAAGTCGATGCCATCACTTGGGAAGATGCAGGCTCGAAGGTTCGCGAGATTTATAATCAAATCCTTTACGGGGTATGACAATCAGGGGAAAACAAACGACATCTTGACCGATTATTAAAAATATACCGGCAAAATGTATAAAATACAGCCGAGAAAACTATTATTTATAAAATAAAAACAGTAAATTTGCGTCATAAATTTTACAGACTATGTTTAAACAAATGCTTGATCAATTGATGGCAGGTGCACAATCAGCGACTACTGCCGTTACGAAGGATGGATTGAAAAATCCGATGGTTGCCGGTGCGGGAGGCGTTTTGGCAGGATTACTGCTTAGTAATAAAAACGGGCTCAAAATAGGCAGTGTTGCTGCTTTGGGAGCAATCGCGTTCAACGCTTACCGAAACTGGCAGACGAATAAAACGCAATCTGCCGATGTTAATGTTGCTCAACCAAAGCAACAATGGGATATCAATTTCGGCACTCCGCCGCCTGCGGCAAAGCAGGAAGACGATAGCCGGGTGATACTTACGGCAATGATTGCCGCCGCAAAAGCCGACGGAGTTTTCGATGAACGTGAACAGCAGCTGATTCACGAACAGGTTGTGAAATTCGGCGACCCCGATTTGGTTACTTGGGTACAGCAGGAAATCAATAAGCCTCTTGATGTAAATGAAATTACCGCACTTGTAACAACACCCGAAATGGCAGCGCAAGTCTATCTCACAAGTTTGATTGTCATAGATGAACAAAACGAAAGCGAAAAGATATATCTTGATACGCTTGCCGAAAAATTAAACTTGGACCCGCACCTGCGAAAGGAATTAGAACAGCAGTTGCAAGCTAGCGCAAGTAAGTAAATTTCTATAACTTAACGATCTTTACTCTACAATATATCATCGATTATCGATGATATATTGTAGAAGGAAGGGGTTTGTAGCGGGGACTTCTATATCCGATTCGTATGGTATGACCCATTTTATTTTGATTTTTATCTGTATCTCTGCGGGCGTCATCCTGTCGCGATTGCGTTTATTACCCGTCGATGCTCACAAAGGTGTTAACGCCTGGGTCATAAACATTGCCCTGCCGGCTCTTTCTCTGCGCTATGTCCCCGACATCGTATGGAGCAGTCGATTACTTCTTCCAATTATCGGTCCGTTGCTCGTTTGGGTGGGCGCGTGGGTATTTGTCCGGTTATACGATAGAAAAAACCGGCTTCCCCGCGATTCACATACCGCTTTACGGGTGACTTGCGGACTGGGAAATACGGCTTTTCTCGGATTTCCCATGATTTCTGCCTTTTACGGCGAGTCGGAAATTCATCATGCCGTTGTTTTTGACCAAATGACATTTCTGATTTTTTCTTCGTTAGGCGTTATTGCCATCTTAAGAGCTTCTTCCGCAAATACCGACACCTTGAATTTTACTTATTTCCTGAAAAAGGTTCTGCGATTTCCGCCGTTTATCGGCTGTTTGGTTGCCTTGATTTTCTCGCGTTTTATCGATTTCGCTCCGGTGAATCCGCTCTTGGATAAATTAGTTGCCACCATGTCGCCCATGGCTTTGTTTTCTATCGGTATGCAATTGAAATTCGGCGCTATCAAACAGGAATGGAAATTGATTTCAGCCGGACTGTTCTATAAATTACTGTTAGCTCCCGTACCGGTGCTGGTTTTGGCTTTCTTGTTGCATTCCGGCGGCAATTCGGCTAAAATAAGCGTTTTCGAAGCAGCCATGTCTTCGCACATTACGGCAAGTCTATTAACGGGGCAACACAATCTCAATCCCCGTTATTGTTCTCTGATTGTCGGAACGGGAATTATAACGGGATTTATTACCTCAACCGGCTGGTATTTTCTATTGGAATACTTGTTTTAATAACGAATTACTTGAACCTCGATAATTTCAAGCACAACACATCATGACCGGGAATAATCGCTTTCAGCGGTTTGTCGGTGTTCCCCAAGTCTTTGTGCTGCCACAGATCCCGAATTTTATAGGAAACAGCGCTTGCGGTATTCAGTATCCGGTCGGAAAGAGAATCGGTTACCGAAAACGTTTTCCAATCGAGAGAAAACGGTCTGTCCACCGTCCCGCGATTTAATATGCACAAAGCCCATTGCTCATTCACGAGCGGTTTTAACCATATTTCCAAGCTGTCTTTCGCTTCTTGTCTGAATCCTTGAATACCCAAAGAATCTTGATTAACGGCTATGACTTCTTTGTTGGTTAAAATACCGGCACTTTCCGGCGACATCGTTCGAATATCATTCCCCGCTATTAACGGAGCCGCCAGCATGCACCAAAGCGTAAAGTGCGCCCGGTCTTCGTTTGTCGCCATCCCGTTTCCCACTTCCAACATATCCGGATCATTCCAATGTCCCGGTCCGGCATATTGACGTAGTCCCTCCTGCATGTCAAGTATTGCCAATACGCCGTTGGCAGACCAGCTGCCGTAGTTTTTTATGCAATCGAAACAATTATAAATATCGCCCGTGGTACGCCATAAATGTCCCGTATCGGCTCCCCAAAGCCAAGGTTTATTGTTGCCCCATTCGCAAATACTGAAAACAATCGGGCGACCGGCGGCATACAGCATGTCGCGCATTGTCATGTAAGCGCCTTCCGCATTCAATTTTTCGGTATTGCACCAATCGTATTTCAAATAATCGACTCCCCATTCGGCGTATTGCAAAGCGTCTTGATATTCATGACCGCGACTGCCGGGACGTCCCGCGCAGGTTTTATTGCCGGCACAGGAATATATTCCGAATTTCAATCCCAAGGAATGAATGTAATCGGCTAAGGCTTTAATGCCTGAAGGAAAACGTTCGGGATCGGCAACTATAAAACCCGAACTGTCGCGACTTACTTGCCAACAATCGTCAATGACAATATATTCATATCCGGCATCTTTCATCCCCGATGAGACCATTGCATCGGCAATTTCCCGAATCATGTTTTCATCGACATTGCAGCCGAATTTATTCCAACTGTTCCAACCCATGGGAGGAGTTTGCGCCAATTCTTGAAATTTTTGCGCCTCGGCACCCGTTATCAATAAGGTGCAGATTATCCATAATCCTATTCTTTTGCAGTTCATTTTATTAGCGATTTTTTATTTTTTCAATATGTTCACGGATATTCTCCTGCAAATTTAACACTTATTATTACACATTCAAACTTTTTTCAACCGTATTTATCATTATTTTCCCAATCGCTTATTGATTTTCAATATTTATGCATATCCTTGCCCGGTGATTGCGAAGAAAAATGAAAACTTTCGACTTCCGAAGTCAAAACGCCGACTTCGGGAGTCCATATACCGGACTCCCGAAGTCCATATACCGGACTCGCCAAGTCCAAACGCGGACTCCCGAAGTCCGAACGCGGACTTACGAAGTCCAAACGCGGACTCACGGACTCCATATACCGGAGTCGCCAAGTCCGGCGTTTAACTCACGGACATAATCGCCGGACTTACGAACATGAAATATTTACAGATTTATAAACCGATTTAACCGATACAGAGCGCCGTCAATCTCATTCAATCAACCGTCCGATCGGTCTTCGTCCCGTTCCGGCTTCACCCGTAAGATCGTCGCCGAGGTCTTTGCGAGCCTCATCGGCAATTCTCGTCAATTCGGCAACCACATCCGGATATTGTTCTTTCACATCGTAACGTTCGCCGGGATCTCGGCGCAAATCATACAAAGCCGACTCAACAGCTTTGCGTTCGTTCACTTGCCCGGGTAAGCCGTCGTCGCCGGGAAGAAAATCTTCGTAGGTGCGGCCCGCATGAGGAAATACCAATTTAAACCGGTCGTTACGCACAGCTTCGAGGTCATTCCGTTGATAATAATACAGGAAATACTTTCGCGGCGAGGATGTTGCTCCTTCATCGGTCATCAGCGAAATAATATTGACGCCATCGATACGGAGCGCGGGAAGCGGAGCTCCGCCGAGATAGGCAAAAGTCGGCAATAAATCAATGGTCGAAGCCAATTGATTGCAAATACTGCCGGCGGGAATTTTCCCCGTCCAACGCATAATGCAAGGAACCCGTTGTCCGCCTTCAAATGTCGTCCCTTTTCCTTCGCGTAATCCGCCCGACGAACCGGCATGATCCCCGTAATTCAACCAGGGACCGTTGTCGGAAGTAAATACGATCAACGTATTTTTATCCAAACCGAGTCTTTCCAATGTTTTCACGATTTCACCCACGCTCCAATCAATTTCCATCATCACGTCGCCATACAAGCCCTGTTCGCTTTTCCCTTTGAACTTATCGCTTACGTAAAGCGGCACATGCGGCATGCTGTGAGCAAGATATAAGAAAAACGGCTGATCTTTGTTTTTTTCTATGAATCGCACGGCTCGTTCCGTATATTGCGTAGTCAATTGCGCCTGGTCTTCGGGCGTGACTTTCGGATTAGCCACCCGTTCGCCGTCGAGGAGCGGAAGGTCGGGATAATAGGAGCCGCTTTGCGGATGATAAGGCCACATGTCGTTCGAATAGGGCAAGCCGTAATATTCATCGAATCCGTGCCGGGTGGGCAGAAATTGCGGAAGATGCCCCAAATGCCATTTCCCGAAAATCCCGCAAGCATAGTTCTTCTTTTTCAATACTTCGGCAATTGTTTCTTCACTTGCCGAAATTCCGGTCTTTGCCGAATGGTCCAATGCTCCCGCAAAACCGATTCGGTTGGGATAACAGCCTGTCAGCAAACCGGCACGTGATGCGCTGCTCACTGCCTGCGCCGCATAGAAATTGGTAAACCGCATCCCTTCGTTGCATAAATGATCGATATTGGGAGTATTGTATCCCACGGCTCCGGTTACCGTTAAATCCCCGTAGCCCATATCGTCCAATAAGATAACAATAAAATTGGTTGGTTGTTGCGCCTGAACCGGCAATCCCAATAAGGCTCCGCCGCAGACGCCTGTTAATAAAGTTTTCATATCCGATATAATTAAAAATACAAATATACAATAAATTTTTCTGCCTGCAATATTCATTTTTATATGCAACTCAAGGTTATACACTCATTTTTTGAATAATGAATCTTTTTTTTTCTCAATTATTAGCATACAAAGAAAACTTTTTATATATTTGTGTCGAAATCTACAACTAAATGAAAACAATTGCGACCGGCTTTTTAAATCTTTTAATATTAAATCTTTTGTTAGCTTTACGCGTTTGCTCGCCTCCGGACGGGACCGGAACCTTGCCCGACGTGCCGATAAGTAATCCCGATTCACTGATCGTTCTATCAACCGACACTACGGCAACGGATTCTTTGTCCGTATCAACAAACGATTCCGCAGCGCATGCTTTTTCTCCCGCCGACATACGGATCGAGAAAAAATTGCTGTACGACCAATATACTTTAGCCGACGTTTATCCGTATAAGGATACTACCCGCCGGTTTCAATGGAATAAAATCCGCGAACGTCTGTTTTTCCTCGATTCCATACAATCGGTACCGACAAATTGGGCGGTGCTGCAAAATTATCGAAACAAAAACGGAGTAGCGGCGCTGGTAAAAAAGTTTTCTCGAAACGTTTACGGAAACATTATCGATACCTTCAGCGTCGAACGATACCAGTCTGTCCCTCTGTTTCTTCCCGACGATACCCTTGTTGCCGAACGTTACGGGAAAGACGGTACGCTTGTTCGATGCATCGAACCGACGGGAAAATACGTGCGCGTCCAAGCGCCTTCCCTAAGCGACAATGAATGGTTGGTGCCCGCAAAATATTTGAAAGTAATCGGAGATACGGTCGTTTTCAAGAAAGTCGTTTGCGTGGATGTGACCAATCAAAACATGGTTACGCTCGAAAAAATCGACTCGGTGTGGTATATCAGAAGCATGAATCCGGTAACCACCGGTCTGCAAAAGCCTCCGCATCAATATCCCACGCCTTTGGGACTGTTTGTCGTTCAAGAGAAAAAAATCAAAATGATGTTTTTGGTCGACGGAACGATAGAAACCGGCGGATTTGCTCCTTATGCCACCCGCTTTTGCAACGGAGGTCATATTCACGGCATTCCGGTAAACGCTCCGCGCACAACCAATATCGAATACAGCTCTTCGCTCGGAACAACTCCCCGTTCGCACATGTGTGTGAGAACCGCCACTTCCCACGCACAATTCATTTACGATTGGGCAACGACCTACGATTCGGTGGTGTTTGTATATGATTGAAACGATATTTCATTTTTTTTTTCGTATCTTTGTGTCTATTTTTAATTTTCAGCTCTTAATCTTAATTATTTATGTTCAGAAAATACAAATCCCACCCCTGGCACGGAGTAAGTATAGGAAATTTATATCCTGATGTTGTAACCGCTTTTATAGAAATGGTACCAACCGATACGGTGAAATACGAAGTCGATAAGGAAACCGGATACTTGTCTATCGACCGTCCGCAAAAATACTCGAACGTCATCCCGGCGCTCTACGGTTTTATTCCGCAAACCTACAGCGGGAAACGAGTGGCGGAACTCAGTAATTTTTATCTCAACCGGAAAGATATTGTCGGAGACGGCGACCCGATTGATATTTGCGTATTAACCGAAAAAGATATTCCTCACGGCGACTTATTGGTAAAGGCAAGACCCATCGGCGGATTCCGTTTATTGGACGGCGGACAAGCCGACGATAAACTGATTGCCGTCCTTCACAACGATGCCATCTACGGCTCTTATCACAGCATCAACGACGTTCCGCTTTTGGTGATTGAACGATTAAGGCATTATTTTACCACCTACAAAGATATTCCGGGTACAAACGAGCGCAAAACCGAACTGACCCACGTATATGACGTTAAAGTGGCTTATGAGGTTATTCAACGGTCAATTGCGGATTACAGGGAGTTTTACGGCGATTACGAATAATAAACAAATAATGTAAAGATGAAACAGAGAGTTGTTTTTTGCAAATTAGCAGCATTCCTGCTTATTCTTCCTTTTTTGGCGCAAGCAAAACCCGCGGCTGTTACAAATTCGGCAGCGCAACAGGAAATCGCCTCCGGATGGAAATTGAAACAAAAGAGGGGAAACAATTGGTATCCGGCAACGGTTCCGGGAGTGGTGCACACCGACTTGATGAATAACGGAATCATCGACGATCCCTATTTTCGACTGAATGAACGAAGCGTCCAATGGATAGACAAAGAAGACTGGGAATACAAAACATCACTTGTTGTTGCTCCCGATATTTTCAAGAAAGATAACATTGAACTCTATTTCGAAGGGCTGGACACTTATGCCGACGTTTACTTGAACGACAGTTTGATCTTAAAGGCAAACAACATGTTCCGCGAATGGCGGGTGCCGGTTAAAGCCTTGCTGAAAGAAGGAGCGAATGAACTGCGCGTCTTTTTTCATTCTCCCGTTAAAATCGACCTTCCGAAAGTCGATTCCATCCCCTACCCCATTGAAGCGGGAAATGACCAATCGCAAAACGGCGGATTATTGGACAAGAAAATCAGTGTTTTCGCTCGAAAAGCCGGCTATCATTACGGATGGGACTGGGGTCCCCGACTGGTAACAAGCGGCATCTGGCGTCCGGTTTATTTAGTCGGATGGAACGACTTGCGTTTAGACAACATCTTTTACCGACAGGACGATGTCACCGAAAAGCAGGCGCAAATTCAAGCGATTGCCGAAATAGTCGCCGATAAAGACGGAGCAGCGACATTGAACATTCGGGCGGAAGGAATCAAGAACACCTGGACAAAAACCGTTCCCGTTCGTAAAGGATACAACAGCATTGAAGTGCCGATCACGGTACGAAATCCGCGTCTGTGGTGGAGCAACGGTCTGGGAGAACCCTTTCGCTATCCGTTTACGGCTACCGTAAGCATGAACAATCAGTCGGACAGTCGCACAACGAAACTGGGATTACGTAAACTCGAAGTGATACGGGAGAAAAACGCGGAGGGCACAAGCTTTTATTTCCGCTTGAACGGCGTGAACGTGTTTGCCAAAGGAGCCAATTACATACCGCAAGACAATTTCCTTCCCCGCGTTACCGACGACCAATATAAAAAAACGATTTTAGATGCCGTTAATGCCAATATGAATATGCAGCGCGTCTGGGGCGGCGGTATATATGAAAACGATATATTCTATGACTTGTGCGATGAATACGGCATAATGATTTGGCAGGATTTCATGTTTGCTTGCAGCATTTATCCGATGAACCCCGAAATGCTTGAAAACATCCGGCAAGAAGCTGCCGACAACCTGATTCGCCTGCGCAATCATGCTTGCATCGCTCTTTGGTGCGGGAATAACGAAAATCATACCGCTTGGTTTAATTGGGGTTGGATGCAAAAATACGACAAGTTGGGCGTTTTGAGCGAACTGCGCAAGGACTACAAAGACCTCTTTCACGGCGTTTTGCCCGAAGCGGTCGCAAAATATGATCCCACTTCTTTTTATTGGCCTTCTTCGCCTTACGGAGGCGATCCCGATGCAAAATGCGAAACCGGTCAATCGAATTGGAATCCGAACGGCGATGCCCATTATTGGGGCGTTTGGCACCAAAAAGATTCGATTGCCAATTACAATATCATCAGAGCACGATTCTTTTCGGAATACGGTTTTCAATCGTTTCCCGAATACCAATCGGTATTGAAATATGCTCCCGAAGAACGCGATCACGACATTTATTCCGACGTGATGATGGCGCATCAACGCGGAGGCAGTTATGCCAACAGTTTAATCGAATGGTATCTGCTAAACGAATACCGGAAGCCGAAAGATTTTCAATCCCTTCTCTATCTGGGACAATTGTTGCAAGGCGATGCCATTCGCATGGCAATGGAAGCGCATCGCAGAGACATGCCCTACTGCATGGGATCGCTTTTCTGGCAGCACAACGATTGCTGGCCCGTCGCTTCCTGGTCGAGCAGAGACTATTACGGTCGATGGAAAGCACAGCATTATTTTGCCCGAAAGGCTTACAACAATCTGCTGGTGTCACCGATTGTCAACGGCAACAAATTGGAAGTTTATATCGTGTCCGATCTGTTACGCCCCGCAAAAGGCAATTTGCAAATACGGATCATGGATTTGAAAGGAAACATTGTCTTCTCTCAAGAGACCCCTGTCGTCGTATCCGCCAATGCAAGCACGCGGCAATTCTCAGCCGATATCGAGTCGTTATTAAACGGAAAACAAAGGAACGAAGTCGTAGTCAACGCCCGCTTTTTCGAAAACGGAAAAACGGATGCCGTCGGCAACAACTATTTCCTGACGCGTTATAAAAATATCGATTTCCCGAAAGCGGTTATTTCCAAACGTTCAACGGTTGCCGATAACGGATTTGACGTAACGGTCGAAAGCGATGTCTTTGCACGCGGAGTTTTCCTCAGCATCGAAGGGATTGATAATTTCTTTTCCGACAACTATTTCGACTTGCTTCCCCACGAACCGGCAACTATTCACGTGACAAGCTCGTTAAGTAAGGCGGAATTCGACAAACAACTAAAAAGCATGAGTATCAGCGACGCTTATTAATAAATATTCACTCCCATTCATTGCGGGCGTTTTTTTGAAATTCCAATCCGTCGCCGATGTTTGGCAATACTCCGAAAAATTCAGCTAAATTCGGTTTCTTGCGTTTTATTCGATTCTTCCTGATAGATTCAAAAAAATCTTTCAATTTCGCTTCTGTTGTTGTCTTTTCGATTTCGAATATCATGATAAATTTTTTTGTGTAAAGACACGAAAATTTATAAATATTCCGAATTATTTCTCATTTATCGCAAATCCTGCCGTTTCCAAATCCTTCCAAAATCCCGGATAGGATTTGGAAACAACGCCGGGATCGCTTATCCGGATTTTCCCGGTTTTCAAACAAGCGGGAGCAAAAGCCATCGCCATCCGATGATCTTTGTAAGTGGTGATTATCGGATCCTTCTCCGGTTCGCAACGTTCACCCGTCCATGTCATCGCGGCTTCGCTCGTTTTCACCGCACAGCCCAATTTCTTCAGTTCGGTTTGCAAAGCCGATATGCGGTCGGTTTCTTTTATCCGGAGACTTTGCAGTCCCGTGAAATGAAAAGGAATATCCGACAAGCAGCAGGTTACGGCAAGCGTTTGAGCCAAGTCGGGTTCGTTGGTGAAGTCGTGGTTCATCGACATACGGGGAATGATTGACTCTTTGCGGATATATGTGCTTGAGGAAAAGTCGTCGTAATCGGTCGAAACGATTGATTCGAATATCTTTGCAACTTCGGCATCACCTTGAAGGCTGTTCTGTTCCAGTCCGGTTAATTCTATATCGGCGGAATTTCCCGCCAATGCCGCAATCTCGTACCAATAAGAGGCAGCCGACCAATCGTTTTCCACCGTAAACGGAATCGGTTGATAAACTTGAGGGTCAATCCGAATGTGCCGCCCGGTCCAAAAGACCCGAACGCCGAACATTTGCATCAGCCGAGCCGTCATTTCGATATAAGGACGGGAAATGACGGTTCCTTCCAACCGGATATCCAGCCCTTGCAACGTCGCGGGCGCAATCATCATCAATGCGGAAAGATATTGCGAACTCACGCCGCCGTCTAAGCGGATTGTCCCGCCGGTTAATTTCCCGCCGAAGATACGAAGCGGCGGAAATCCTTCTTTTTCCATGTATTCAACTCTTCCTCCGATCTCGTTCAGGGAGTCGGCCAAGATTTTAATCGGACGATTTTTCATTCGTTCTGTTCCGGTGATTGTCCCGATCCCTTCGTTTTGAGCAAGGTAAGCAGTCAGAAAGCGCATGGAAGTACCGGCGGCGCCCACATCGAACGCGGTATTTCCCGATTGAAGCGAAAGAAGCGCTTTCATCAAAACTTGCGTGTCGTCGCTCTCCGACAAATTCTCAATCGGCTGATTGCTCTTACTTAATGCCTTCAGAATCAATATCCGGTTACTGATGCTTTTGGATGCCGGCAATCGGATTTTTGCATGAACGGATGCCGGAGGTTGAACAGTATAAATCATTTTTATTCGGTTTTTAAATACGAACCTATTTGTCCGCTGATTTGTAATAAAGAAATTTCGCATAATTTGGTGTCGAACTGCGCCTGAAGCAAGCGCTCTTCCGCTCCCAGCAAGCTGTTTTGCGCTTCCCGCAACTCGATGCCGGCAAGCTCGCCCAGTTTGTAGCGTTCAATGGCAATTTCGTAATTCTCTTTTGCCGCTTGCAGATTTTCATTTTCCAGACCGGTCAATTTCAAATTATTGCGATAAGCCATCCACATATTTGCCCAATCGGCTCTCAAGGATTGTTCCAATTGTTCCGATTGCAATTTTCGGTTCTCGACGGTAATTCGCGCGTTCCGCTGTTCACGTTGCCGGTTGAATCCGTCAAAAATATTGAAGCCGACGGTGAATCCGTAATTGAATCCCCGATTATCCGCGCGCTTAACCGAGCCGGAACCATATCCGTTGAACGTATAACCGTAACCGGCATTCAGCCGAAGATAGGGATAATTGCGGCTTTTCAGGCTTTGGTAGTCCAGCTCACTGATTGTTTGATTTTTAAGTGCCAACATCAGACTCGAATTGGATTGCAATACGGATGCCCACAGCAATTCTTCCCGCAAATCGGGATTGGGATTGATGAGCGAGTCCGCAACCCGTATTTTTTGAGATACATCATCGACAGCCATCAAACGATTCAAGGTGACTCCCGAAGTATAAAGCGTTTCGTATTGTTTGATCAGGTTGGAACTGTCGGCATTGAAATCAACCCGCGCCTGCTGCAAATCGAGGCGCGACATGGAACCGATGGTATAACGGGCTTCGACAATCCGCAACCGCTCTTTGGACAAGGCAACCGCCGACTGCAAATTGACCAGCCGAAGATTCTGGCGCACATAATTATAGTATTCCGCCACCAAATCGGCAGTCATATTTTCGATGGACAGCCGCGTATTGATTTCTCCCATCGATTGAAATTCTTTCAGGCGCTTGTAGTTGGTTTGCATGGAAAAGCCGTCGAAGATGGTCCACTGCATATTCAATCCCGCATTTGCACTCGGATTGTAGATATTATCGGTTTTTGTCGTCGTTCCGTCCCTGTTATTCTGATTCGTGGTGGTCAAAGCGCCCGAATAACCGGCATTTATGTCCAGCGAAGGTAAAAAGCCGGCATTTCCGACAGTGACGTTATTTGCCGATATTTGTTGGTCGTTGCGTACCATGCGAATATCGTAGTTTTTCTCCAAAGCCGTTTCCAAACAACGCCGCAAATCATAGATTTCCTGCGCCCGAAGGGGGGCAAGAGGCAAAAGACAAAGGGCGAAAAATAATCCTTTTCTCATTATTGTCGGAGGTGTATTAAATTGTCGTATTTATTGTGTCCTGCGAAGATAACGATTTTGTTCGGAATTTCAAAACACCCGGACAAAAAATAAAGCATAAAGCTGTCTTGTCTTCTCGGGTACCTGTCGTCTTTATTTCGATTTCTTTTGTCTATGCAAATTCCGCTGCATCCTGACCCCCTATTCCGGACGAAGCTGACCCCCTATTCCGGCGATACTGACCCCCTACATGGTTAATTTTTGATAAATATCGGATTAGCAAATAGATTGCGGGG